>Ga0115553_1000481_pt1 | contig 24963 bp, 20 predicted proteins | sample COGITO_mtgs_1103_2_FD_87284 | JGI IMG/M metagenome (GOLD analysis project Ga0115553, IMG submission 87284) | Pelagic marine microbial communities from North Sea - COGITO_mtgs_110331 | ecosystem: Environmental > Aquatic > Marine > Epipelagic | place: Germany:Helgoland, sampling site Kabeltonne... | reverse complement strand
GTAAGAATCTTCTAAAATGATAAATTGCAGCAACCGGGTCTTTTCTAGTTTCTAAAGTTAGATAAAGTCGCCCCACCTCCAAATGAGATTTTGGACATTTAATTGTCCTACGTGTTACTGAAAGAAACTGATCTAGAGCCTCTTCTTCTTTCCCCACTTTTAAAAAGGATCGCCCTTGTATAAAGGCATCATCCTGATCTTCCTCCATAACTCTATTGTCTTGGGTGCAAGAAAAACTAAAGTTAGACAGAAGACAAATGAAAACTAGTAATCTACTATTCATTCTTGGCACAAATAACTAAATATTAATTTTCGCGTATGGGGTTCAATTCGATGCTCCCACAAAAAAATCCCCTGCCATGTCCCCAATTGCAAGCAACCATTTTCAAATGGAATATTTTCACTCGTTCGAGTAAGAGCCATTTTTAAATGCGAAGGCATATCATCTGGTCCTTCTAAAGTATGGCTAAAATGAGGATAACTTTCAGGTACGAGATCGTCCATGAATCTTTCTAGATCATCACGAGCAGAAGGATCTGCATTTTCCATGAGAACAAGGCTACAACTAGTGTGGCATAGAAACACAGATACCAAACCGCTGGAACAGTTTGATTCTTTAAGCCCTTCAATAACTGCATCAGTAATTTCATAAGTACCCTTACCTGTTGTCTTAAAACTCCAATTTTTCTTATAAACAGACATTCCTAAATTAATGTATTCGTTTAGTATTGGAAAAAATCATTTTTTGCAAGTGCTCAACTTAAATAGTATCAAAACCAAAATAGAATTTTGAAAATTCGATAATTAGGATTTGGAAAACCTAAGCTAAACCTCTTTCACTTGATTCGGTGAATTGTATAATTTCCTTGGTAATCTCTTCTTCGGCTAGATTAGGCTTAGTTTGCAAATAATCAATCGCTTGGCGACGGTTCAAATCGCCGCGGTATAATACTTTAAATACGCCTTTGGTATTTTCTATAAAGTCCTTTGAGAAACCTGCTCTTAACATCCCCACTTTATTAATTGAACGAACCTCTGCAGGAGATCCATCAGCCAACATGAAAGGGGGTACATCTTGTACCAGTTTAGAACAAGCAGAAACCATACAATGTCTTCCCAATCGACAAAATTGGTGGATTCCCACGCCCCAACCAATAGTAACATGATCGCCTACCTCAACATGCCCACCAAGGGCAGATTGACTACTCATTACTAGGTGGTTACCGACTTTACAATCGTGGGCAATATGACTGTAAGCAAGAAACACATTTTCAGAACCAATTACAGTACAATCTTGACTACCTGTAGCAACATGGGCTGTTACATATTCACGAAAGATATTATTATCTCCAACCACTAACTCAGGTTCCCCACCGGTGTACTTTAAATCATGAGTTAATCCTCCAATTAATGCATAAGGATAAACTTCATTATTCTTACCCAATGTCGCTTTACCCTCAACTGTTGCATGATGCCGAATAATCGTACCATCTCCCACAACTGCGGATTTACCAATTAATGCAAATGCTTCCACGATCACATCCTGACCGAGCTGAGCTCCTTCTTCAACGATAGCAAGTGGATGAACCAATGTGGCCATTTAACTTCCTTCCCCCGCATCTACAATTGAAAACATAAGCTTTGCGGATGAAACTGCCTTATCATTCACTTTACATTCAACGCTTGCAGTTGCCAATTTGTTCCCCCTTACCTTTTCTAAAGTAGCGGTTATGACAAGTTGATCTCCCGGGACAACCGGTTTTCTAAATTTAACCTTATCTGCACTCATGAAAAACGCCACTTTACCTTCCGAAGAACTTCGACGTAATAGTAAAATGCCAGCAGCTTGAGCCATTGCTTCTAATTGAAGTACTCCAGGCATCACAGGATGCCCAGGGAAATGTCCGGTAAAAAAGGGCTCATTGATACTCACATTTTTGATTCCAACCAAAACTTCATTACCCTCAATTGAAATTACCCGGTCAATCATTACAAAAGGGAAACGATGGGGCAAAACATCGAGAATACGTCGAATATCTAATTCGGTCTCTTCTGGAAGAACCACGGATTTATTATTTTTCTTTTCAGAAACAACTTTCCCTTCTCGCTCCATCCTTTCCCCGATCTTTTTTGTTAAATCTGAGTTCAGAGAATGGCCCGGCTGAACCGCAATTATATGAGCTTTAATAGGTTTTCCTAATAAAGCGAGATCGCCAACAATATCTAAAATTTTATGACGGACAAATTCATCCTCAAATCGAAGGGGTTCCTTCGAAAGAATCTTATCTCCCTTGATTACAATTGCACTGTCAAGACTTCCCCCACGAATTTTCCCCAATTTAAGTAATTCTTCTATATCTTCGTAGACGGTAAATGTTCGGGCAGGTGCAATCTGAGCAACAAAGGTCTCAGGATCCAAATCAATCGATAGATGCTGTACGTGACTGCCACGATCATCCGCAGAGGTACATGTAATACGAAAACCGTCATAAGGAAGAGCAATCATTGAACGATTCCCTGAGGTCACAGAAAGCGGTTCAGGTAAGGTATAATACTCCCTTTCCGCATTTTGCTCTACTGGTTCTGCTTCTAAGACAAGATTGACAAAGGGACGGCATGAACCGTCCAATATAGGGGGTTCACTTGCATCTAGTTCAATGATTGCATTATCTACTCCACAACCTGCAAGGGCACTCAAAACATGCTCTATTGTATGGACCTTTGCATTTCCGTTTGAAATTGTCGTACTTCTAACCAGTTCAGTAACATTACAGGACAATGGAATAATTTCAGGCTTTCCAAATAGATCAACTCGTCGAAAGACAAAACCTTGGTTTTCTTCCGCCGGTTTAATGGTAAGATTAACTTCTTCTCCAGTGTGAAGAGATTTTCCCTTTATTGAACGCTCATTTCGGATAGTTCTTTGTTTTGCAGGCATATAGAGTGGAATTTCTAAAACAAGCCTGACTTTCTGTAAAGAAGGAACATATTTTCGATGCTTGCGAAAATCTAAAAAATGTAGATAAACGACATTCTATCCTATGAAAAAACAGACTTTGTCAAAGCGATGGAAGAAAGAATATTACCGAATGGTGGACGGTATTGTTCGATCTCATGCGATACAAAAAAATTTAATGAGGCTAGTATATTTAATCTGTTTTATTACGACTGTGATTCTGGCCTCACTATTATATCTTAACTCGTAATCAAAATTTTATTTTTTGAGAAAAGGTAAGTCGTTTCGAAAAGAACCATTCATCAAAGATTTCTGCCAAGTTTGATACGCTTTTGCCTTCTCCGATTCATCTAAAGAAGAATCTTCCGCAAAATCAATCAATCTTAAGTAACCATTTTCTTGAAGGTAGTTTCCAAGAGTACTATTCGAAAGGGGATGACCTATCATTGAAAAGACCAATTGTTCGGCTTCAATAACTCTTTTCTTTTGATTACCGGAAACTAGGAATACGCCGGACGAACGAATTTGATTAAGTCTATCCTGAACAACCTGGCTTTCTAGGTCCAGACAATTTCCAGAAAGTGAAAGGCGTTTTAAATTGTTAAGTGTGAGCAAAGGTTTTGCAGAGTGTATGAAGTTATTGGATAGTGATAAAACTTGTAATTTATCGAATTCTGCGAGTGCTTGAAGAGTAACAATTTGGTTTCTTTGTAAACGAAGTTCTTTCAATGAAGTGAGTCCCTGAATTGCTCTCAAATCACAGATTCGGTTTTCCGCGAGGTACAAATGTTCAATTCTTGGTAAAACCTCGAGACCGTGGAGACTGTTGATGCGATTGTCAGAGAGAGAAAGCCTACTAATATTTTCGAAATTTCTCAGATTCCCAACACTTTCTAATTGGTTTCCTGATAAAAGAAGGATCTGTAGTCGTGGTAAATCATTCAGAGAATTAATTGATTTCAAAAGATTATCATAAAGATACAAATTTACTAATGTTGGGATTGATTGTAATTCAGTTAATGGATCAGTATCCCTTTTTCCATTTCCACTTTCATCCGAAATGGGTTCACCAATATCATAAATTTTGTTCTTATTTTCATCCACATATCCCTCAATTCTTCCCAATTGATTTCCTTGCGCATAGAAACTAGTCAGATTCGCAAGTGTGCTTACTCCCTCCAAATCAATTAATGAATTCCCTGACACATCTAAGTGGCGTAATTGACTAAGGTGTGAGATTCCCGAGAGACCAAGCAATCGATTATTAGCAAGTGATAACTCCTGAAGTTGCCAGGGTCCCCTTTTTAAACGTTCCATCAACTCTGATAAAGTCAGAATTAACGAAGCAACCTCGCTCTTGGGAGTTTTATAATCGGATAACTTGAGTTTAATTTGGCTAATTTCATCCTGCATTTTGCGGATTGATAAGCCCACAAATGGAGATAAGTCTGCTATTTTATTTCCAGAAAGATCAAGCTTTCGCAAATGAGGCAAATCCGTTATCGGGGAAAGATCTTGGATTAAATTATCGCGAAGAACTAAAACCTTCAAATTCTTTGCTGCCTGCAGTCCAGTTAAATCCCTAATTTGGGCATTACTGAGTTCAAAATATTCTAACTTTTCGGCGACTAATTCGGATGTCAGCGAATCCCGGTCCACTCGCAAGGCTTTTGCCAGAGCCTTTTCAAGTAGAGGTTCTGGCACAAAAAGTGGCTCTGCAAGTATAGCAATAGGGAATAAAAGAAGGGAAATCCCTACCTTGAAAAGGAAAGACATGGCTGTGTTAAAAAAACAAGTTATTTGCACCTGTTTAATAATCGACCGGTCAATTGAATTCTTTAACGCAATCGAGCAATCAAATCTTTTGATTCAACCGAATCCCCTACCTTGACTAAAAGTTCGTCTACCGTACCGGTTGCCGAGGCGTAGAGTGTAGTTTGCATTTTCATGGCCTCTAACACCGCGATTTTTTCTCCTTTTGCAATCGTCTTCCCCACGCTTGTGGAAATACTGCTGACCATTGCAGGGATTGGTGCCGCCACATGCTTAGGATTAGCGGGGTCTGCCTTTTCCCGAGCTCTCGTTTCAGCTTTAACAGATTTATCCTGCACTATTGTGCTTCGTGCTTTTCCATTTAATTCGAACGACAATGTTCTTTCTCCCTTTTCATCGGGATCTCCAATATGAAGCAATTTAATAAATAAGGTTTTTCCTTCCTCAATCTTAATTGCAATCTCTTCCCCTGGCTCAAGTCCATGAAAATAAGCGGTGGTGGGAAGCACTGAAACATCTCCGTACAAGGACCTGAAATTTTGAAAATCTTCAAAAACTTTTGGGTACATCACACTTGAAAACAAGTCATCTTGAGAAGCTTTTCTTCCCAGCTTCTTGGTCAACGCTGTTGCCTCTTTTTTGAGGTCAATCTTAGGTGCAGATGCACCGGGACGACCCCGGAGTGCTTTTCTCTTTCCCAAGATAACTTTTTGAATGGCTTTGGGCCAACCTCCCTTAGGTTGACCAAGGTTTCCTGACAATAGATCAATTACAGACTCAGGGAAACCAGTCTCAGGCGGTAAGTTTAGTAAATCTTCCGGCTTTACTCCTTTAGTAATTAGGAAAATAGCTAAGTCACCAACACTCTTACTGCTTGGTGTCACTTTCACGATATCTCCCAGCATTTTGTTTACCTCTTGATAAGTTTTAACCACATCAGGCCATCTTTTACCCAGTCCAAGCGCACTCGCTTGTTCACGTAAGTTGGTGTATTGACCACCGGGCATCTGATGTTGGAAAACTTCTGCACTTCCAAAGGGGGGCGAGCTGTCAAAAGGAGAGTAATATTGCCTGACCGCTTCCCAATAAATTGATAACTGGTTCAATGCATCCACATCCAACCCAGTAGAACGAGGTGAATTACGTAACGAGTGAACAATCGAATTTAGATTCGGCTGACTGGTGCAGCCAGAAAGTGAGGAAATAGCCAAGTCCACCACATCCACTCCCGCTTCACTGGCTTTTAAGACAGAAGCAGCAGCAATACCACTTGAATCATGCGTGTGAAAATGGATCGGTAATGAAACTTCGTTCTTCAGCGCTTTTACTAACCGGTAAGCTGCAATGGGGTGACAAAGTCCGGCCATATCCTTAATGGCAAGAATATGGGCACCCATTTTTTCTAATTCTTTCGCGAGATCGACATAATATTTGAGCGCATACTTTTCTTCAGTTGAGTCAGTGAAATCTCCTGTAAAACAAAGAGATGCCTCACATAGTGAATTTGTCTTTTCGCTCACCGTCTCCATTGCCACTTTTAAATTGGGCAAATAATTTAAGGAATCAAAAATTCTAAAAATATCCATTCCCGCTTCGGATGAATGGATGATAAATTCACGCACCACATTATCTGGATAATTGGCATAACCAACTGCATTCGAGCCACGAAGTAGCATCTGAAAGAGAACATTGGGAATTTTTTCACGCAGATGCCTGAGGCGTTCATACGGAGATTCCCCAAGAAAACGCATACAGGTATCGAAAGTAGCTCCCCCCCACATCTCCAAACTAAAGAGTCCGGAGGCCCGGCGTGCGATAAAGTCAGATACTGCGGTCATATCATAGGTTCTCATTCTCGCCGCAAAAAGAGACTGATGAGCATCCCTTAAAGTGGTGTCGGTCACCAAAAGAGACTTTTGATCCCTCATCCATTTTGAAAACTTCTGAGGACCTTTTTCAAGTAGCAAGTCACGAGTTCCCCGGGGAGGAGAAACCTTGGCATCATATTCAGGTTCGATCAATGGAAGCGGTGCCTCTATGCGTTCCCTCCCCTTCACTTGAGGGTTCCCGTTCACAATAATTTCCCCAAGGTAACTGAGTAATTTGGAAGCCCGGTCCCTGCGTGCTTTAAAGCGAAAGAGATCGGGGGTAACATCGATCATTCGAGTGGTCGCATTTCCCTCTACGAAATCCTTATGATTGATTACATTTTCAAGAAATGGAATATTGGTTTTTACTCCACGAATACGCATTTCCCTGAGGGCCCGATGCATTCGGGCCAGTGCTTGAGATAAGTTGGGTCCAGAGGTCGTAAGCTTAACTAACAGAGAATCGTAAAAGGGAGTAATTATGGCACCCGTATCCCCCATTGCTCCATCCAAGCGCACACCAAAACCAGCGGCTGAACGGTAACTCAAAATCTTACCATAATCGGGAGCAAAGTCTTTCTCTGGATCCTCAGTGGTAACTCGACACTGAATGGCACATCCATTACGTGGAATATTTTCCTGGGAAGGAATTCCTATGTCTTTCCCATGTAAAGACTTGTTCATTGCCACAAGGATTTGGGAGCGGACAATATCGATTCCTGTAATCTGTTCAGTTACAGTATGTTCAACCTGAATCCGTGGATTCATCTCGATGAAGAACCATTCGTTGGTGTCTTGATCCAGAAGGAATTCTACCGTTCCTGCATTGTCATAGCCGATTTTTCGCGCAAGTTCAACTCCCGCATCACAAAGATTATCCACGACCTCCTTGGGCAAACCAATAGACGGAGCAACTTCGACCACCTTTTGGTACCTTCTTTGCACGGAACAATCTCGCTCATGCAAATGAACAATATTTCCCTTTCGATCTCCTAATATTTGAACTTCTAAATGCTTCGCACGTCCAACATACCTCTCGAGAAAAACGGATGAATTCCCAAAAGCACGTTCCGCCTCTCCCTGGGCTTCTTCGAGCATTGCTTTTAAATCCTCTTCTTTATTTACCACTCGCATTCCACGACCACCGCCTCCAAAGGCGGCTTTGATAATTAATGGAAAGCCAATTTTACGACCCCACTTGAGAGCATCTGCAGGTTTTGAAACCGCACTCGGAGTAGCTGGTAGAGTAGGAACCCCCGCCGCATCGGCAGCTTTCTTGGCGGCCACTTTATCTCCCATATTTTCAAGTAATTCCGGACGCGGTCCAATAAAGGTAATTCCCGCATCCTCACATGCACGGGCAAAATGAGCATTTTCGGATAAGAAACCGTAGCCAGGGTGAATCATATCGACACCTTTATCCTTCGCGAGGGTAATGATCGAATCGATGTCAAGATAAGCGGCGACCGGACCTTTTCCCTTCCCCACTAGATAAGCTTCGTCTGCCTTGAAGCGATGAACTCCAAAACGATCTTCCTCCGCGTAAATTGCAACAGTGCGCAGGTTTAATTCGGTTGCTGAACGAAAAATACGCACTGCAATTTCGCTACGATTGGCGACTAGGAGTTTCTTCATAAAATAAAGGATGGGGTTAGTAATCCAAACCTTATCCAATGCATAAAACTAAAGGTTTTTTCAATATTAAAAAGCTTTGAGTAAGGAAGTATTATCAAAAAACCACAAAATAGGATCAAACCAAGAATCAATTACTTCGGATGCCCCCCCAAGATAAATAATTCCACCTATCGCTAAATAAGGGCCAAACGGAACCTCGGCTCCCCATTGTAAATTCTTGTCTGAATTTTCATTTTCGGTACTTTTACTAAAACATTTTTGAAAAATCATTAATGGAAGTAATAAAAGAGTTCCCAATAATGCACCGCCAAAAATTGCAAAAATTGCACCTTTCCAACCACAAAACGCACCAATACATCCCAACAATTTAACATCTCCTTCGCCCAGTGCTTCTCTCCCAAATCCAATATGGGCAAGGGTACCAATCCAATAAAGTAAAGAGGAGCCAATCAGAAGGCCTAGTAACGAATTGAAACCACTCGCAAAATGGGAAAGCCAGGTTTGATCAAATCCCATTTCATTAAGTTCTGGGAATGTGAAACAGAATAAAACGCCCAAAACCGCCCCCCCCACGCTAAACCGATCGGGTATAAGCATGGTTTCATAATCAATCACAATCACCACGATCATAATCCAAGAAAAAAGGAGCCGGGCGAGTAAAGAGACCAGATCTAAGTCGAGCGAGTATAGGTAGGCAAAATAGGCAAAGACAAGTCCCACTGAAACTTCGATTAACCAATAACGTAAAGGGATCGAAAAAGCACAACAACCAGCCTGCCCCTTTTGGTAAAGCCATGTAATTATCGGTATATTTCTAAACCACGGTATACTTGTCCCGCAGCCCGGGCAGTGGGAAGAAGGTAAGATAATGGACTTCCCCATCGGTATTCGATGGGCGCACACATTGAGGAAACTACCCAAAACGGTACCCAGTACAAAACCGAAGTAAGGTAAAACCAAGGGGGTTAGAAAAATTTCAGGCACCAGATTTAATGAGTAATTGCGGCATGAGCCCCTGAATACATCGCAGTTACAGAAATCTCCTTCCCGGTCCATATTTCCAACGACCGAACCGCCTGATGTACCAGCATTGACAATCCATTCTCGTGTGCCATTCCCCGTGCTTTTGCATCTCTAAGCAGAGGGGTTTCGGCAGGATTATATATCATATCATATACCCGTGTGGATTCTGAAAAATGGGCAAGGGACAGGGGAGAAGGGTCACCTTCATTTAAACCAAGTGAAGTTGCATTGATGATGACGATTTTTTCATGATTATAAATTTCGGGGGCTATTTGACTGATTTCAAAGGGAATCACATTTTTTACATCAAATGACTTACTCAAATTCTCTACTAGTTCACCAAGCCGATTAGAGGAACGGTTTCCAATCCATATTGTAGGACATCCCCGAGATAAGGCCTGAGCGGCGGCCGCTCGTGCTGCTCCACCGGCACCAAGAATTAGAACAGGAGTTGATTCTAAAGAAACTGCCAATTCTCCAGCCAACGCATTCTCGATACCATATCCATCCGAATTAAAGCCCTGCCATTCCTGCCCATTGAGCATCAAGGTGTTGACGGCTCCGATACTTCGAGCCTCCTCGTTGATTGTATCAAGCAATGAAAAGACCTCTACCTTATGTGGAATGGTAAGGTTTAATCCCCGATACCCGCACTCCCTTAAACATTCTAACGCGGGACCTAGATTCTTGGATTCAACTTCTACTTTATGGTAGACCCAATTTGAAAAGGAAGGAAAGCGAGTACACAGTTCGGCGAGAGCCGCTTTATGCAGTTGAGGACTGATCGAATGCGCAATTGGCGAGCCTAAAACTGCCAAGCCCACTTGTCCGCGAGGGAGGGGAACGAGATCCTCAATCAATAAAGGTGCCTCAGGCATTAGTCTCTCTTTGATGAACCCGCTCAAATTCATTTACAAAATTTTGAAACAGAATCGAGTTTTCCTCATCTCCCAATTTAGCGTATTGTTGAACGAGATTTCGGCACCCTCTCGTTAATGTTTCTGCTACGGTTACCGGTAAAAGATAGGAGCCTGAATTTTCGATAGAAGAATCATCAAGGAAGTCTTCCATTTGTTCGATTTCCAAGAATTTACCACCCGACCAGGCATCGATATAAAAAGGCTTATTATCTGAAAAACAACCCACCATAAAACGTCCGGGTAAGCCAATAGGTTCGAGTTCCAGCCCAATTCGCCTGGCCACCAAAAGGTACACCATGGAGAGGGTAATGGGTAAGCCCCTTCTTCTTTCCAAGACACAATGCAAAAAACTGTTTTGAGGATCCGAAAAGTCCTTACTTGCCGCACGAAAATTAAACTCATGAAAAAGGACCCGGTTCAAAACCGAGCAAATTTCCTTCGAACTATGGGGAGGAAGCAAAAGCTCTCTGGCACGATCAGCTAAACGATCTAAAAAGAGAGTGGAAGAAGAAATGTCCAAACCTGGAAAAATAGTTCGGTCCAATAAGAACCAACCAGATTCAAGCTCGTACCGTAATGAACGTATAAAGCTAAGAAAATCGCCTACCCCATCAACCCATCCCAGTTGAACGAGGAGACTATGAGCATGCTTAGCTAAAAGATTGTCCGGTTCCCGCATTACTTGTTCTAAGAAGCGAATCCCCTCATTCGGACATTTGGTAAGATAATCAATCAAACCTTTACGAACGACCGGGCTTTCATCATCCAATAATCGACGAACTTGATTCCAGCTATCATCGTTTTTTACTTTTAAACCTTTCTTCATTTAAGTGCCAATATTTGCGCCTTCCATGAATCGGGGCAAGCCTAGTTCTATATCCAAAAGATTCAAGACCTATGCCCAAAAAGCCCCGAACCCACACGAATCATGGTACTACCTTCCATTACTGCTTCCTGTAAATCTCCGCTCATCCCCATTGAAAGTTCGGTTAAAGGAAGGTTGAATTGAGAAGACAATCGATCTCTTAAAATTCGTAATTTTGAAAACGCATCCCTCGCAATAGTAGGTTCATTGGGTGCATAAGGAGCAATTGTCATTAAACCCTCAATTCTAATCGTAGAAAAACCCATGGCTTCTTCCAGTAGGCTCTTACATTCCTCTTCTGCAAGTCCAGCCTTAGCAGGGTCTTTGCCGGTATTGACCTGAATAAAAATACCCAATTGATCATTCGATTTTTCTAACGCCTGATTCAACTTGTTCAAAACTTTGCTCGAATCCACCGTTTGAACCCGAGAAAATCGACCGGCAACCAGCTTGGCTTTATTACTCTGCAAATGCCCAATTAAATCCCAATTGATTCCTTCAATTCCAACTTGCTTTTCAATTGCTTCCTGGACTCGATTTTCACCAACCCGCGAAAAACCGGCTCTCTGTGCGTAGTGAACCGCTTCAATTGGCCAATTTTTAGTGACTGGAAGAATTTGAACCTCTTCAATGGATCGATTGGCAGAGCCACATGCATTAGCAAGCTGCTCTTGTAAAAGTTCCAGGTTTTGCCTGAATTCTGCTTCCGATATCATCTTAATTATTAGTTTTTTGAATATTAGGTTTGATAATCATAAGATCAATTAATATCTATTATACATGCATATACAAAACTTCAAAACATTTTGCGATTTGGTTGAAACACAAAGTTTTTCAAAGGCAGCACGACTCAACGAAGTCACACAATCTGCAGTAAGTCAGCAATTAAAAGCGATGGAGAATTATTATGACATGCTGATAATCGATCGAAACCAGAAGAAATTTCGTCTCACTCAGCAGGGAACCACTCTTTATAAAACCTTTAAGGAAATCCTCACACTCTATGAACGCTTAAGTTGTGAAATTCAGGAAATGAGAAATGTGGTGAGTGGTTCGATCCAAATCTCGACTGTTAACAGTATCGGACTCCATGAATTACCGCCTTACTTAAAGTCATTCATGAAGGAATTTCCGTCGGTAAACGCAAGGGTTGAATACAGGCGGGCAAACTTAGTTTATGAAGATGTATTACATGGGACTGCAGATATTGGCTTGGTCGCCTTCCCCGTGAAGCATAAAGAACTCACGATTATTCCATTTGCCACCGATGAATTAATTGTGGCAATGAATCCAAGTCATCCATTAGCGGCGAAGGACAGTCTATCCATTGAGGAACTGAAAGAGGTTGAATTCATTGCATTTGAAAAAGATATTCCCACTCGAAAAGCGACTGATCAAATTCTCAGAAACGCGGAGGTAGAAGTCTCCATCGTAATGGAATTTGATAATGTAGAAACTGTAAAGCGGGCATTGGAAATCAATGCCGGAGTCGCGATCATTCCCAAAAATACCGTTGCTAATGAAACCGATCGAAAGCAATTGGTTACTTGCCAGTTGGATGAAGGTAAGCATATCCGACCACTCTCTCTCATTCACAAAAAGACACGTATGCTAACTCCCGCCCTTCGATCCTTTATCGAAACAATGCTACACTCTCCTTCTCATAAGGAGGAATAGTTTAAAACTATTTTAAACCACTCGTTTTTCGAAGGTTAGCATTAAAACTTCCCACGATTACTTTACTGCTGATTTTCACAGGGATTCTTCGGCTGTCTGCAGAGTACCAAACCCGTAATATTCCATCTGGACTTTTCTTAAATACACCCCGTAGGTTTTGCATTTCTGGTCTGGTCTCAATTGCATAAAATTTTCCTGCAGGTACAGAAATCTTTTCCTTTTTTCCAGCTCTTACTATAATTTCCCGAAATCTTTTTCCATCACAAGTGGGCAATGTCTTTTGTTGACCAGATTGAATGTCATCAGTCCTGAAAAAGTAGGCAATTGATAAAGGATCCAATACTTTATTCGGGATTGCTACAGTAGACTGTACCTTTCCTCCTTCCGAGTAGACCGCTTTTTTTTGCCCATAGTCATAACGGACAACAATCTTTCGTTTCGTACTCCCCTCCTCTTGTGATTTCCGATAAATAATGGAACGAGAGAAATCGGATGAAACTGTGCTCTCGATACTGGTCCTTACTTTATAAAATCGATCGGCAAAAGAATTAGTTCGGACGGAGAATTTCACGAGATAGCATAATTCTCCTTCCACTTCTGTCAGAGATTCAACTTGCATAATAGCTGAACCAACGGGGAAAAAACCCCAGCTTAGATCATATTCGAGTCGCTCGCCTACTTGAAATGGAAGAGTAGAGTTTTTATCTGCAAGTGAATACTGGACAAAAGAAATAAAGGAGAATAATAAAAAAAAGAACTTTACCATCATGAAGAGAGCGGCACTTCGACGGGGCTTAGTTGCCAAACCTCATCGGCATATTCTCCAATTGTTCGATCCGAAGAAAACTTCCCTGAACCGGCAATATTTCGAATCGCCATTGCTGCCCATCTTTTTTCGTCCTGAAATGCTTTACCAGCAAGATCCTGTGCATCAACATAGGCTCGATAGTCTGCTAATACAAAAAACGGATCACCCCACTGCAGCAAGCTATTGGGCAGGTCAGAAAGTACGCACCCTTCTTGGGGAGAAAAGAAATCAGAGGCCAGCCAATCGAGAACTGCTTTTAATTCTTCATCCTCTTCATAAAATTTCTTGGGATCATATCCCTGCTGTTTTAACTCTTCAATTCCTTCCACCGTTTTTCCAAAAATGAAAATATTATCATCTCCTACCTCTTCATGAATTTCAACATTGGCACCATCTAGTGTTCCCATTGTTACCGCCCCATTAAGGGCAAATTTCATATTTCCTGTACCGGATGCTTCTTTTCCTGCCGTAGAAATTTGTTCTGATAAATCGGTCGCTGGAATTATTTTTTCTGCGATCGAAACGCCATAGTTAGGAAGATATGCAATTTTGAGCTTGTTCTTAATTCGCTCATCCTGATTGATCCGGTCCCCCACTAGGTTAATGGCATGAATAATTACTTTTGCTAAATGATAGCCTGGTGCCGCTTTTGCACCGAAAATAAATACTCTCGAGGGAATATCCAAATCCGGATTTTTCAAAAGTCTGCGGTACAAAGTTAAAATATGCAAAAGGTTCAAATGTTGACGCTTGTATTCATGCAGGCGTTTAATTTGCGTATCAAAAATTGCATCTGATTGGATCGATAATCCCATTTCGTCCTTAATCACTTTTGCCAAACGATCTTTACTCGCCTTCTTAATCGCAAGAAATTGTTGCTGAAATAAAGGGTCATCTGCCACTTTTTCTAGTCCCCTCAATTTGCTCAAATCAGTAACCCACTCGTCCCCCACAACTGATGTTACTAAATCTGATAACTCCTGATTACAACTGAGCAACCAACGGCGTGGAGTGATGCCATTGGTTTTATTGTTAAAGCGATTGGGGTAAAGTTCGGCAAAATCCTTAAGAAGTCTTTCTTGGAGTAATTTTGTATGTAATGCTGCGACACCATTTACAGAATGACTGCCCACAACCGAAAGGAAAGCCATTCTAATTTGCCCGTCTGCAATAATTGCCATCCGGTGATGTCTGTCATGTTCATTGGGCCATTTCTGAACTAATTCCTTTTCCACAAACCTTCGATTAATTTCTCGAACAATATCCAAGTGACGAGGAAGAACCTTTGCAAAAAGTCCCTCACTCCATGTTTCTAAAGCTTCCGGTAAAAGCGTATGGTTGGTGTAAGCAAAAGTTCGTTGTACCAGAGCCCAGGACATATCCCAGCTTAAATGTTCCACATCCAAAAAGATTCTCATCAGTTCAAGAATCGCAACCGCAGGATGGGTATCATTTAATTGAATCACCGCCTGCTTCGGAAAATCTTCCCAATTTCGTTCTTTCTTGTGAAATCTTCTAATTATATCTTGGAGAGAACAGGATACGAAAAAATACTGCTGAACAAGTCGTAATTCTTTACCGCTTTCTGTCTCGTCGTTCGGGTAAAGAACTTTTGAGATTGTTTCGCCCATCGCCTTTTCACGAACTGCTTCCACATAGCCACCTTGGTTGAAAATTTGGAAATCAAGTTGTTCTGATGCTTTTGATTCCCATAAACGAAGAAAATTTACCGTCTTTGCACCGTATCCGACAATTGGTAAATCATAGGGTATACCTTCCACCTCTTTTGTACCCACCCACTGGGGAGAATAATTCCCCAGGTCGTCGTAAGAATGTTCAACCTGACCGTAAAGCTGAATCTTTTGCGAATATTGCGGACGAATAATTTCCCAAGGATTACCGTTTTTTAACCAATCATCCGGTTTTTCAATTTGTCTACCATTATCAAATTCTTGTTTAAACAAACCAAATTGATAGTGAATGCCATAGCCAATCGCAGGCAGGTCCATAGTCGCCATTGAATCAAGGAAACATGCGGCTAATCGGCCTAATCCACCATTCCCCAGTCCCATGTCATGCTCTTCCTCGGAAAGAACATCCAATTGGAAGCCTAGTTCTGAAAGAGCTTCTTCCACGGCATGCTTCAGTCCCAAATTAGACAAATTAACATTCAGCAAGCGGCCCATCAAATACTCTAAGCTCAGGTAGTATACTCGACGGGTATCCTGCTTACTGTGCTCTTTTTGAGTCTCGATAAAACGATCGATCATCATTTCTTTAACCGCAAGGGAGGTGGCCATCCAAAGCTCAGACTTGGTGGCACTACCCAAATCACGAGCAAGAATCAGTCGTAATTGATGCTTGATCGCATCTTTTACTTCTGCAACTAGAGATTCTTCAGTTTTATCTGCGTGAATTGTAAAGGGACGAGAAAGAGTTTTTTGAGTCATTTGTAATAGTTCATATTACAAGAACGCAGTCTCCATGCCAATCTTCGAATCAAAGAAAAGTTGGGTAATTTTACGGGTTTTTCAAATTCTACTCTTACTCAACGCTAAATTTATGTAAGGTAGTATGCCTGTAGGTATCACCTGGCTTTAGTACGCAACTCTTCCAGCCTTTCTCCCCCTGATGGTTGGGACTGTCCGGGAAAACCTGCGTCTCGAGGCATAAACCGGAACGAAAAGGATAGGGCTTCCCTGAATGTCCGAGATAACTACCATCCAGGTAATTACCGGAGTAAAACTGAATGCCAGGTTGATCCGTATAGATTTCCATTTTTCGGCCCGAACCAGGGTCTCGCAATGTCGCAGCATGCCTCAAATTGTCTTCTGTTCCACCCTCATTCCGAATTACCCATGTATGATCATACCCCTTCCCAAATCGTAATTGTTCGTGCTCCTGCTCAATTCGTTCACCAATAACAAAAGGTTTGGTGAAATCTAGTGGAGTTCCAGAAACCTTCGAGATAGAAGTGGGTATGTTGGTCTCATCTGTCGCCACAAATTTATCTGCAAATAAGGTGAGTTGATGATCAAGAATTGTGGAATCACCCTCCCCTGCCAGATTGAAATAGGTATGATTGGTAAGATTTAAGACAGTTTCTTTGTCGCAAGTGGCGGAATATTCAATCTTCAATTCATTCTCATTGGTTAAAGTATAAGTAACTTTCGAGACTAAGTTTCCGGGATAACCCTCATCCCCGTCCGGACTTCTCATGGTAAAAACAACACCTGTACCTACATCTTTTATTTTTGCATTCCAAACGATCTTATCAAATCCACGCTCACCTCCATGAAGGTGATTCACTCCATTATTAACAGCTAATTGGTATTCTTTTCCATTTAAAGAAAACTTCCCCTTTGCGATCCGGTTTGCATATCGACCCGCAGTAGAACCAAAATAGGGGCTTTTTTCACGATAATCTTTGAGGTTCGAAAAACCGAGAGAAACATTTTCCAATTTTCCGTCTCGATTAGGGACTACGATTTCCTTCACTGTTGCACCGTAATCTAGTAAGCTAACCTGCATCTTATTGGCATTGGTCAGAACAAATAAACTAACTTTTTCTCCGTTCGGCATTTCCCCAAATGTTTTCTTTGCGACTGTCATTGCTTTGTTTTGTGATTTTGTATTTTCGCTTAATCCCAATTGTTCCCGACCCTTCTCGTAAGCAAATTTACTTTTTTCCGTAAGGTAAGATTTACTTTTTACGAATCCATCTTTGGTTTTCTGAGTAATTTCAGATACTGTGCACCCGAAAGATAGAAAAATTACTATGGAAATGAATATAGATTGGTTGAATATAATTTTCATACTCTATTTCTGTATTCAAAATAGTATATTTGAAAGAAAAAAATTAGATTTTTCTTCGAAATCGGGTTTCAAAATCACGAATCGGAAGTTCGTAAAAGATCGGCCGTCCCTGCGGACAGGTGTAAGGGTTACGACAGGAGAGCAGTTGATTTGCCATTCGTACAATTTCGTTCTCAGAAAAAGTTTCTTTCGCTCCAGGGTTCTTAGTTGCCTGCTTAATCATTGCCTCCTTTGCATACATCACAATTTTACTTTCTCCTCCTGACTCACTGGCAATTTCTAAAAAATCTCGTAGATAAGACACTGCTTTCTCAGGATCAAGCCAAGTGGGACATGCTTCTAATCGGAAGAAATTACGACCAAACTCTTCAATTACAAATCCAATTTCAACCAATTGAGGAAGAGATTTTTGTAAAAAAGCACTTTCTACTCCATCCAATTCAATCGACTCGGACAGGAGAAGGGACTGGCTTCCGACCTTTTGATTTTTTTCAAATGAATCTTCCAGTGCTTCAAAGCGAATTCGTTCATAAGCAGATCGACAATGAAAAACGACAACCCCATGAGTGGTAATGAATAAAGCCATACTCCCATGACTATGATCCACCAATCGCCAAGTTACATTGGGATCTCCTCGTAATCCAACCACTGGTTTGACAGGTTCTTTCGAATTGGTATCTGCTCGATCTTCAATACCTGAAGTTTTCTTGATTGATGGATTACTGGCTAAAGCGCCAGGCAAAAATTCAAACTCTGGTTTTGATTCGACAATATGGGAAGATTGAGGAAATGAAGAAGGTTTAAACTTCTCGAATATTCGATCGTCTATTTTAGGAACCATCCGTCCGGAGAGAGAATCTTTTTCAAGTTCGATCTTCTTGATCTCCCTCGATCTTTTCCCCGAGAGTTCCTGAATCGATTGGAGTATGGACTCAATCAGAAATCCCCGGACTTTCATGTCTTCTCGAAAGCGAAGTTCACGCTTTGCAGGATGTATGTTCACATCCACTAAACTTGAATCAATAGTAAGAAATAAAACTGCGGGAGGAAACCGTCCCTTAGGGGCATAGGTATGATAAGCTTCCAGTAAAGCATACGACATCGTCTTGCTTTCCACAGGTCGACGGTTCACATAGAAGAGCATCTCCTTCCTTGTGGGGCGACTGTACCCTGGCTTTCCCAACAAACCGCCCAGATTCATACCCTCTGTCTGCACTTCGATGGGGGCAAGGCACTCCGATAACGACTTACCAAAGATCTCTCGCACTCGATCAATCAAATTCTCACAGGCAGGTGAGCGAAATAAAGTGCGTGCACCCTCAATAAGAGAAAACGTAATTTGGGGGTGTGCTAATGCATATAATTTAGCCAAATGAATAATGTGGGAAGATTCGGTAACCTCCGTCTTGAGGAATTTTCGCCGAACCGGAACGGAGTTAAACAGATGAGCCACTTCAATCCTTGTCCCCTGAGGCATTCCACATTCTTTGACGTGAATCATTTTACCTCCATTGATGAGAATTTCATTCCCTTCAGAACTATTTTTTGCACGACTCCTTAAAGTAAACCGGCTCACACTGGAAATAGAAGGCAATGCTTCTCCCCTAAAGCCAAACGTTTGAATTTCATCGAGATCGCTTGCCTTACGAATTTTGCTGGTTGCGTGTCTCTCCAAGCAAAGCAGTGCCTGGTCAGGATCCATACCTACCCCGTCATCTTCGACCCTCAAATAAGACTTCCCTCCATTTCTAAATTCTATTTCAATCTTATTCGCTCCAGCGTCTATACTATTTTCAATTAATTCCTTGGCTACTGCCGCTGGTCTCTCCACCACCTCCCCTGCAGCAATTTGATTTGCTACACGATCGGGAAGTATTCGGATTTTTGACATTACCATTTCGTAAGGCTAACCCACATTTCTGCCAATTGGAAAATACAAAAAAATTATATTCATGCTTGGGAAAAACCTCCTTCTCTGACATGGAATAAAGTAATGCCTAATCAATTATCTGATCAACCCAGCCTTTATTTGCAACAACATGCCGACCAACCTGTCAATTGGGTACCATGGTCAGAAGAAGCGTTTTCTCTTGCCCGTGAACTAGATAAACCCGTTCTCATTTCAATCGGATACTCCTGTCATTGGTGTCATGTTATGTCAGAAGAGTCTTTTGAAGACTCGTACGTTGCTTCAATAATGAATCGCCACTTTGTTTGCATTAAAGTAGATCGAGAAGAAAGGCCTGATGTGGATCAAACTTACCTGGAGGCTATTCACATGTTCAATCAGTCAGCGGGCTGGCCTCTCAATGTATTTTGCTTACCCGATGGACGCCCATTCTGGGGAGGTACTTTTTTTCCAAAAGAAGATCAGGGACAAGGAATCGTTCCCTGGCCTCAAGTTCTTATGCGAATTGCCGATCATTTCAAAAGAGAAAGAGAAGAATTGGAAGAAAATGCTTCGAATGTGGTCAGTAATTTACTACATGCAAATAATGGACTTTCCTCCGGTGAGAATGAATGGAACAATGAACTCCTCTTGCACTCAGCGAAAGCAATTTGTGATAGCCATGACGACCAAGATGGTGGATTTACTCCCGCTCCTAAATTTCCTTCGCCAATGAAGATTGATTTCTTACTCGCCATTCGCGAATCACAAGCGGTTCGATTTAATAAAACACTTGCACAAAAAATTGATTTTTCAGTTCAAACAACTTTGACAAAAATGGGTAGTGGTGGGATGTACGATCAGATTGGAGGTGGATTTTTTCGCTACAGTGTGGATACACAATGGCTTATTCCACACTTTGAAAAAATGCTTTATGATAATGCATTACTTCTTTCAACTTATTCCAAGGCGCATCAACGATTTGCTTCACCATTATTTAAAGAAATCGTTTATCAGACTATCGACTGGCTCCTTTCGGACATGAAAAATAAAAAGGGTGGGTTTTATTCTTCGGTGAATGCAGATACTGAAGAAGGAGAAGGACAATTTTATTTATTAGAATTTTCAGAACTTACAGAGGTCTTAAAGCCCGATGAGATAAAGGAATTCATTTCTCACTATAAGATGAACAAAGCAGAGAATTTTGAAGAAGGAAAATTACTTCCAATCAAAATTTCGACGGAAAAAGGAGAGACAGATGTCTGCAAAGAATATAAAAACAAACTCCTTTCTTATCGAAAAAATAGAATTCCCCCCACTCGTGATAAGAAAAAAATTACCGTTTGGAACGCGCTTTTAATTCGTGGACTGGTCGACGCCTCTCGTGCTTTCAACCGCAAAGATTGGTTACAAATTGCCATTGAATTAAATGACTGGATGACCCAGAACCTTCTGTCTGAAAATAATAAAATTTCTTCGATTTCATTTGAAAACAATCAACTGTCAGAACTTTCCTTTCTAGATGATTATGCACTATGGGCAGAAAGTTTACTTTGCCTCAGTTCGCTCAGTGATTGGGTAAAACCAGGCAGTTCTGTTACCTACATTGAACAGGCTGAAAAGATAACCCTCTCCACAATTGAAAGATTTAAAGATAAACAAAACTGTGGATTATATTTTAGCGAAAAAAGTAATGATAATCCAGCACAAGTAAGGAAGAAGTTTTGGTATGATAATGCAACACCGTCCGCGAATTCATCTCTTCTGCGTGTGTTTTCAACTTTATACCATTTAACCAAGAAAGAACTTTGGTTGAAAGAATTTAAAGAGGCTCAAACCGGCTACCCCAATCTATGCAAACAGGCACCACAGGGAATCGGTCATGCACTGAGTTCAATCACAGAAGAAGCGGTTGGAATTAGTTCTCTTTCCTGTCCGACAAATCAAATGCAGGAAATTGTGAAAAAATTATCACAGAATCCATACCGACCAATTCATATTTCAAATCATAAAGACAACACTCGGAAAAATTCAACTCTTCGAATTGGCCAAGACTTTAAAGAAGAAATTAAAAATTCCGATCAATTGATCGAAAAGCTATATTCTTAATTCCTGGAATTATTTATCTTTTGCAAGCAAGCGACTCAATGAGCGACCGTCTTCCTTCACTACCTTTTCGGCAATATCCATAATATTGTACTTTTCATCATGCAACGAAGCATGGGCCACTTGAATGGCCGCCCGGATAAGCTTTGAATCGGTCTTAATTCGTAAACCCGTCCGCGACATCACGCGTTCGATTCCATCGAGCAAAGATAGATCCTCCTGAGTTAGAGTAATGGTTCTCACTACTCTTTTTGGTAAATTTGTTTCTGATTTAGCATCCATGATCTAAGAGTTACCCGAAGATAAAACCCATGTAAAACATAAATACTCTAAATCACTAATTAACCTAATTAAATTTTTCTGATTAAGCAGAGATTAAATTCTTTAACAATTCCTCTAGACTTCGAACATCAGCAGAGAATTTCCTGATACCTTCAGCTAGCTTCTCAGTCGCCATCGGGTCCTCGTTGAGTAAAAATCGAAAGGTCGGTTCATTAATTTCAATTTTTTCTAGATTTGACTCCTTTGCCTTTCGCTCGGTTAGCTTCACTTCAATCGGTGAAAAATCCTGTTGCATCTGTTCCAATAATTTCGGTCCGATAGTAAGTAAATCACAACCCACTAATTCCTTAATCTCTCCTGTATTACGAAAGCTTGCCCCCATGACTTCGGTAGGATAGCCAAATTTTTTATAATAATTAAAAATTTGAATAACCGATTGTACACCTGGGTCTTCAATTCCCTCATAGTCCCTATCGTGCTGCTTTCGGTGCCAATCTAAAATCCGACCAACAAAGGGAGAAATCAATTGAGAACCAGCTTCCGCACAGGCGACTGCTTGTACCAAGGAAAACAACAAGGTCATATTAGTGTGAATACCCTCTTGTTCTAATACCTTTGAAACAGCAACTCCTTCCCATGTGGTTGCTAATTTAATTAAGATTCTGTCTCGAGAAATACCATTCTTTTCATAAAGTGATATGATTGTTCGGGCTTTTTCCAGACTGGCATCAAAATCGAATGATAAACGGGCATCAACTTCGGTGGATACCCGACCGGGTACAACCTTCAGAATAGACAAGCCAAACTGAACAAGAAGTTGATCCATTACTTCATCCACATCCCTTTTTCCATTCTGGACTGAAGTCCGGACCACTTGATCCACTAAGCTTGAATAATCTGCCTGCCTGGAAGCTTTTAAGATTAAACTCGGATTCGTAGTCGCATCTCGGGGAGCATACTGTTCAATGGATGAGAAATCTCCAGTGTCAGCAACTACAACTGTATGTTCCTTTAACTGCTCTAAAACCGACTGACTCATTAGTCTAAAGGAAAGAGAAAACTACCCGACTACAGTGAATTCCGGTTCAGGCAATTTAAATCCTCAAAAGATCGGGTAAGGCGCTCGACAAAGGTAGTTTCTCCCCCCCTTAACCATGCCCGTGGGTCATAATATTTCTTATTGGGTTTGTCGTCACCATCCGGGTTACCGAGTTGTGCCTGTAGATAATCTTTGTTCGTATTATAGTATCCATGAACTCCATCCCAAAATGCCCATTGCATATCAGTATCAAGGTTCATCTTCACCACCCCATACCCTATCGCCTCACGAATTTGCTCACGGGAAGATCCAGAACCTCCGTGAAATACGAAATGAATGGGACGGTCTTTTAAACCATGTTTCTCTTGCACATACTCCTGCGAGTTAAAAAGAATTTTGGGAGTCAATTCAACATTGCCTGGTTTGTAAACTCCATGAACATTACCAAAAGCAGCCGCTACAGTAAATCGATTGCTCACTGATGATAAAATTTCATACGCCTGATTTACCTCTTCGGGCTGCGTGTAAAGTCGGGAAGTATCAATATCAGTATTATCCACTCCATCTTCCTCCCCTCCGGTTACCCCTAATTCGATTTCAATGGTCATTCCAATTTTATTCATCCTTTCGAAATAATCCCGGCATGTACTCAGATTGTCTTCAATTGGTTCCTCCGAAAGATCGAGCATGTGCGAACTATATAAGGACTTACCCCTTGATTCATAAAACTGCTCTCCTGCATCCAATAAACCATCGATCCATGGAAGTAACTTTCTCGCGGCATGATCAGTGTGAAGAATAACCGGTACATCGTACGCTTCTGCCATTGCGTGTACATGCATTGCACCTGATACCGATCCAGCAATTGCAGATTTCTGGTTTTCATTGGAAAGACTCTTCCCTGCATAAAATATTCCACCACCGTTGGAAAATTGAATCATTACCGGAGAGTTCAAACCCGCTGCTGTTTCAAGAACTGCATTAACCGAATTGGTTCCCACTACATTGACTGCTGGAAGTGCATATTGATTTTCTAGAGCATCATCGAAAATTGCCTGTACATCGTCTCCGGTAACTACTCCACCCTTGAATTTTTTACTCATAATATTTTAGATTAAATTAAAATTTTATCTTTTTTCCCACATCTGGACTCGACAGGCAAAACTAAAAAAATAATGGATTGAATTATTTTTATCTAAATTTTGAATTATTTAGTAAGTAATTCGCTTAAATCTCCCGATCCTAAAGCTTCTTCCACTTCATCAAGTTTAATAAAAGTAGTTCTGGTATGAGGGAGTTTATATCGTTTAAAAACTCCTTTATCTAATAAATAATAAAGTTTCCTGGAAGAAATCCGTAATACTTTGGCCGCTTCTGAAATTCGGAGAATCTTGGGCACGGGTGGTTTTCTTAGATCTTTTAAATGTCCCTCCTGTGTTCGGACGGAACTTTCAATTGCCTCAATTTTTTGATCGATTGAGTCTAAACGGTCTTTAATTTCACTTAATGCTAAAAAAATAATTTCATTCTCAATCTCATGGGGACTACGTATTCCTAATTCCTGTTCCTTTTCATTGCGAAAACGAACTGCATCAATCCGACTACGAAAATACTTTCGATATCTTTTTTTACGATAGGTCCAAGTTATACAATGAGGCGATGCTCGCCCAGTCGAGAGTGAATAGGATACTTTCATTTTAATTTGAGCATTGAATTCAGGAAAAGTTCCTATAAAACTCTATCACTGCCTCTTACTCAACCCTTAAGAATTCAATTACCATGAGTGAAAAAAATTTCCCTGAAGTTATAAAAGAAATTCATCATAAAGACGACCGCTTTGGAAAAGGTGCCTACTACTTTATTCGAGAAGCACTAGACCACACCCTCAAAAATTTAGAAAAATCGAACAAGAAAAACAAGGGCCATGTATCTGGAATTGAATTACTCAATGGAATTCGTGACTATGCATTAGATCGTTTCGGTCCTATGACAATGACCTTAATGGAACATTGGAATATTTCAAAATGTCGAGATTTTGGAGATATTGTCTTCAATTTAGTGGACCATGGAATCTTGGGAAGAACAGAAAATGACTCACTGGATGATTTTGAAGGCGGGTATAATTTTAAAGATGCATTTGAATTACCCTTTTTACCCCAAGATCAAAATAAATCTGAGTTGAACTGATTGCACCAATTTCAACCGATTATAAAAGCGTAAAGAATTAAAACTAAGGCGATTATTCCAATCGCTTTATACCAATTTTTGAAATGGGAATGGTTCTTGCCAGTCCCAAATGCCCCCCCT
>Ga0115553_1000469_pt1 | contig 25226 bp, 15 predicted proteins | sample COGITO_mtgs_1103_2_FD_87284 | JGI IMG/M metagenome (GOLD analysis project Ga0115553, IMG submission 87284) | Pelagic marine microbial communities from North Sea - COGITO_mtgs_110331 | ecosystem: Environmental > Aquatic > Marine > Epipelagic | place: Germany:Helgoland, sampling site Kabeltonne... | reverse complement strand
CCTCCATTGTCACAATCCAAGGAGAAACATGAGAGGCAAAGTTCTTGGCTAAGAATGGTCCAAGGGGCACATACTCCCACTTCTGTATATCGCGTGCCGACCAATCGTTTAGCATCACGAATCCGAAGATATAATCTTCCGCTTCCTTTGTCGAAACAGCATCACCTAAAGCATTTTCCTTGCAGGTGATGTAAGCCATCTCTAACTCGAAATCTAACAATCTACAAGGTCCAAAAGATGGTACATCAGCATCATCAGCCTTTGTCTGACCCTTCGGTCTATGAAAAGGAGTTCCTGAAACAACAATAGAAGAAGCCCTTCCATGATAACCTACTGGAATGTGTTTCCAATTGGGCATCAAAGCATTTTCAGGTCCGCGGAACATTGTACCTACATTAAAGGCATGCTGCTCTGAAGAATAAAAATCGGTGTAATTAGGAACACGCACAGGCATCAACATTTCAACAGCATCTATATCATGGAATACAGTTGACTTTAGCTTCTCATTATCTTTAAGTTCTGCATTACCCTCCTCTAATAGATCAGAGATTCTATCTCTCACCTTTCTAGTCGTGGCCTTTCCCAATTCCATAAAGTCATTCAATGTTGACTTGGAGAAAATACCAGACGGCAAGCCCAAACCTTCCAAAAGGCCTACTTCATGCAGAATAGATAAATCCAAAACCTGATCTCCAATAGCCGTTGCCACTCTTGGACTTAGTGCTGATGTTTTAAATATACCGAACGGTATATTTTGAATTGAAAAATCTGAATCTGCTTCTACAGCTACCCAAGATTTCCTTGATGGATCGTTTGCTTTGATCATAATCTACAACTTGATGTCATTGCGAGCGAAGCGCGGCAATCTCCTAAATCTTTAGAGAGATTCTGTCGGTCGCCTAAGATCTACCTCAGAATGACGTTCTTGTTTTAAAGTGTATTCCTTAATTCTTGTTCTCTTTCAATCGCCTCAAAGAGTGCTTTGAAGTTTCCTTTGCCAAAAGACTGTGCTCCTTTTCTCTGGATGATTTCAAAGAACATGGTTGGACGATCTAATATCGGCTTAGTGAAAATCTGAAGGAGGTAACCTTCGTCATCTCTGTCTATCAGGATGTTCAAATTCTTCAATGGCTCTAGGTCTTCATCTATTTCACCTACTCTATCCAATACATCGTCATAATAGATTTCTGGCACCTTCAGGAACTCAACACCCCGAGCCCTAAGCGCACCAATTGTCTCAATGATATTATCAGTAGCCATGGCAACATGCTGCACACCTGCCCCATTATAAAAATCTATGTACTCTTCGATCTGAGATTTTCTTTTACCCTCTGCTGGTTCATTGATAGGAAATTTAATACGACCAGTACCGTTGCTCATTACCTTACTCATCAGCGCAGTGTAGTCGGTAGAAATGTCCTTATCGTCAAACGATACTAACTGGGTAAAGCCCATAACCTTCTCGTAAAACTCACACCATTTGTTCATTTCGCCCCAGCCTACATTACCCACCATATGGTCGATATATTTTAGGCCTACTTCCGAAGGATTATAATCAGATTTCAATGCTTGGTAACCCGGCATAAATATGCCGTTATAGTTACTTCGTTCTACAAAGATGTGGATCGTTTCGCCATAGGTATGAACCCCTGATTTCACGACATAGCCATGCTCATCTTCCTCTTTCTGAGGCTCCATAAATGATTTAGCACCGCGCTTCGTAGTTTCTTCCCAAGACTTAGTGGCGTCATCTACCCATAGTGCGATTACTTTAACACCATCACCATGTTTGTTGATGTGCTCATTGATTAGCCCACCTTCAGTTAAAGGAGACGTGAGCACCAATCGAATCTTATCTTGCTGTAAAACATAAGAAACTCTGTCTTTTAAACCGGTTTCTAGTCCAGCATATGCCACTGATTGAAAGCCAAAGGCAGACTTATAATAATGAGCTGCCTGCTTGGCATTACCTACATATAGCTCTACGTAATCCGTTCCATTCATTGGAAGGAAATCCTGAGCATCTTTAAATATTTTCTCTCCAGAATATGTCGTGTTCTCCATCTTCTCTTAATCCTTTAATAAATTTCTTAATGTTCTAACCACGATTTGTGGTAGTCCTTAACTAATATGTTCATGGCTGCTTCTGTGACTTTCAACGGTTTGAAAGTGTCCACCATCACAGCTAGTTCGGCAGTTTCTTTAACGCCCAAACTTCTTTCCATAGCCCCAGGATGCGGCCCATGTGGAATACCTGCTGGGTGCAATGTAATCTGACCTCGCTCAATATTATTTCTACTCATAAAATCTCCATCTACATAATAGAGTACTTCATCAGAGTCAATATTACTGTGATTGTAAGGCGCTGGCACAGCCTCAGGATGATAGTCGAATAATCTTGGTACGAATGAACATACTACGAAGGCATCCGTCTCGAATGTCTGATGGACTGGAGGCGGCTGATGCACGCGACCTGTAATCGGCTCAAAGTCATGAATAGAAAACGCGTATGGGAAATTATACCCGTCCCAGCCAATCACATCGAATGGGTGAGTTGCATACACATACTCATGAATCATTCCTTGTTTCTTCACTTTAATAATGAAGTCACCTTTCTCATCATGCGTTTCAAGGTTTTGAGGCCTTCTGATATCGCGTTCACAGTATGGTGAGTGTTCTAGCAGTTGACCGAACCAGTTTCTATATCGCTTAGGCGTATACATCGGCCTAAATGACTCCACAATGAAAAGTCTATTCTCCTTTGTATTGAAATCAATCTGGTAAATCATTCCCCGAGGGACAAGAAGATAATCTCCATAGCTAAATTCTATATTACCCAGCAAGGTCCTGAGGGTTCCAGAACCCTCGTGAATGAAAATAAGCTCGTCACAGTCAGTATTCTTATAGAAGTAATCCCTTAAAGACTCTGTTGGGGAAGCCAAAACAATATGGCAATCGCTATTGACGAGCACCGGAGTTCTGCTTTCTAAATAATCTGCCTTGGACGGAACCGAAAATCCTTTTAAGCCGAGAGAAAGCATGTTCTTTTCTACTGCAATCTTCGGAGAAACGTCATACGACTTAAGAATCTCCTTGACCTGAGTGGGTCTATGTTCATGATATAGCAATGAAGACATTCCGTCAAAGCCAATCGTGCCAAAAACCTGCTCATAGTAATAGCTTCCGTCAGGTTTTTTGAAAGTAGTATGTCTCTTATGAGGGATTTTACCGAGTTGATGATAAAATGGCATAGTCTAAAATTTCTTAAACAAGTTGAGTGAGTGAATGATTTAAAGCTCTCTGAGAAATTCCTTTCTTGTCAGCTAATAAGTCATAAACCGTTTGAAGGCCTTTACGAATTATCTCTGAGGTATCTCCAAAAATAGCTTCATCTGTCAATGCTACCCCACCTTCCATAAGATACGCAAAAACCCTCGCCATTCCACAATTCGCAATAAAGTCTGGAATCACCGAAAGGTTCTCATCGGCATACAGTCCCGTCTCACCAAAGAAGATTTCAGGATCGTTGAACGGTACGTTCGCTCCACATGAAATCACCTCTAGCTCTGTTTCTATCATACGATCCACTTGATCTTTAGTAATCAACCTTGAAGCGGCAGCCGGAATGAAAATCTCAAAATCTAAATCCCAAATGCCTTTATTGACCTCTTCGAAAGAAATCATACCCTCGCTGTTCAGCTGATTCCCTTTTCTATTGACAAACAAAGACCTGATTTCTTCCAGACTAAAACCTTCTTGATTGAGCAACCCGCCTTCTCTATCGATAATGCCAACAATCTTAACACCCATCTGAGCTAAATAGTAACCTGCTGCAGCTCCTACATTTCCCCAACCTTGGATTACAGCTCTCTTTTCTTTGTAATTACCACCCCAAATGTCATAGTAGTGATGAATTGCTTGTGCCACGCCATAACCTGTGATCATATCTGCAACTTTGTACTTCTTAACTACGTCTGGAGAATATTCTGGATTTTCAATCACTTTAACGACACCATTTCGAAGTTGACCAATACGGTTGATTTTCGATGCTTCATTGGGCTTGAAGTGTCCATTGAAAACACCTTCTTGTGGATGCCAGATACCAGCCTCCTCTGTCATAGCAATTACTTCATGAATCTCATCGACATTTAAATCTCCACCAGTACCATAGTAGAATTTTAAGAGTGGACTCACCGCAGCGAACCATCTTTTCAATACACCTTCTTTTCTTGGGTCATTAGGGTCGAAATTAATTCCAGACTTGGCCCCGCCAATCGGAGGACCAGAAATGGTAAATTTCACTTCCATAGTTTTCGCTAAGGATTCCACTTCTCGCTTATTCAACCCTTTGCGCATTCGCGTACCACCACCAGCGGCACCGCCCCTCAATGAGTTAATCACTACCCAACCTTCTGCTTCAGTTTCTTGATCGCGCCATTCGAAGACTATTTCGGGCAGTTTATTTTCAAACTTAGAGAGTAATTCGTTCATGAGAATTATGGATTTCTTGATTTTAGCAAAGCTAAATTATTACTTCATTCAAAAACCATTCTCCCTAAATATTCAACATTAAACAGTTGTATCATCTTATAATTCACCTATAAAAAGAATAATTGCTTAATAATCGATTATTTTTACGGTTGAAACAGATGATTCATCTTCATGAAGCTAGACGCGACAGACATTAAGATTTTAGAGATCCTTCAACAGGATGGCCGTATTACGACTAAGGCCTTGGCAGACCAACTCAATCTAACTACTACTCCTGTTTTCGAAAGGGTCAAACGCCTAGAAAAAGATGGAGTGATTAAAAAGTACGTTGCGCTAGTCGACAATAGAAAATTAGACCTAAGCCTTACTGCTTTTATTTCCATCAGTCTCACTAAGCATTCGAGAACCTACTTAGAGAAATTTGTAACCGAAGTGAATCAATATCCAGAGGTAATGGAATGCTATCATATTGCTGGAAACTTTGACTTCTTACTGAAGATAGTCGTCAAGAATATGGAGAAGTATGAATCCTTCATATTGACCAAGCTTTCCACTATTGCAAACTTAGGGCAGGTCCAGAGCTCTTTTGTTTTATCCAACAACATTCACAAAACGGCATATCAGGTTTAAACTCGTTAATAGACAATCATACGTTTAGAATACTAGACCTTAGACTTCTGACTTCAAGCTTCTAACTTCTAACTTCCATCTTCCAGCTTTTACCCCTATTTTTGCACCTCAATTTTATTCAAATAATTCAATGTCAATTTCAACTAAGTACAACCCGCAAGCAATAGAAGATAAGTGGTACGCGCACTGGATGGAAAAAGGCTATTTCAAAGCCAAAGTCAATCCGGACAAAGAGCCATTTACTGTCGTCATCCCTCCTCCGAATGTGACGGGTGTCTTGCACATGGGTCACATGTTGAATAACACCATTCAAGACATCCTAATTCGTAAAGCTAGAATGGAAGGCAAAGAAGCACTTTGGGTGCCTGGAACAGATCACGCTTCGATTGCCACTGAAGCCAAAGTAGTCCGCATGCTGCGCGAACAAGGCATTAAGAAGTCAGACCTCTCAAGGGATGAGTTCTTAGCGCATGCTTGGGAGTGGAAAGAAAAGTATGGAGGAATTATCCTCGAACAATTAAAGAAGCTTGGTGCCTCAGCCGATTGGGACAGAACAGCCTTTACCATGGACGAAGGCTATCACAAAGCCGTACTTCGCGTATTTGTTGACCTGCATAAAAAAGGCTACATCTACCGTGGATGGAGAATGGTCAACTGGGATGTTGAAGCCCAAACTACCGTTTCCAACGAAGAAGTAATCTATGACGAGAAAGAGCAAACTTCTAAGCTCTATAAGGTTCAGTATGACATTAAGGATTCGGACGAGAAAGTAGTGATCGCTACTGGCCGTCCTGAAACCATTATGGGTGACACGGGCATTGCCGTTAACCCGAAAGACGAGCGCTTTAAGCATTTAATAGGCAAGAAGGTCCTCGTTCCTTTCATCAACCGTGAGATTCCAATTATTGGTGACGATTATGTAGAAATCGAATTCGGTACAGGTTGCTTAAAAGTAACACCTGCCCACGATCCAAATGATTATGAGATTGGCTTACGCCATAACCTTGAAATCATTGATACCATTAGTGCAGATGGCACCCTGAATGAGAAGTGTGAGATCCCAGCTTATGTTGGAATGGATCGTTTCAAAGTAAGAAAGCAAATCATCAAAGACCTTGATGCAGCAGGCATTCTTATTGGAGAAGAGGAATTCACTACGAACATCGGTCGTTCAGAAAGAACAGGTTCAGTGATAGAGCCAAAACTTTCTTTGCAGTGGTTCATCAACATGAAAGACATTTCCAAAACTGCTCATCAAGTGGTGATGGATGATGAGATTGAATTGGTGCCTGCCAAATTCAAGAACACTTACAATCACTGGATGGAAAACGTTCGGGATTGGTGTATCTCTCGTCAATTATGGTGGGGACAAAGAATTCCTGCCTACTTCTACGGAACAGGCGATGACGACTTTGTAGTGGCCGAAACGCCTGCTGAAGCATTGTCCTTAGCAAGAGAGAAATCAGGAAGAGACCTTTCAGAAGCTGACCTAAGACAAGACGAAGATGTACTCGATACTTGGGCATCGTCATGGCTATTCCCAATGGCTGTATTTGATGGCTTCAATGACGATTGCTTCGACAAAGAGACTGGCAAGATTATTAAAGGAAAGAATGCTGAGCTAGATTACTTCTACCCGACTTCGGTACTAGTTACGGCTCCAGAGATCCTTTTCTTCTGGGTAGCCAGAATGATCATTGCTGGCTATGAATATACAGGTGAGAAACCATTCAAGCATGTTTACCTAACGGGCATCGTGCGTGATAAGCAGCGAAGAAAGATGTCCAAGTCCTTGGGCAATTCTCCTGATCCTTTGGACTTAATCAAAGAATTAGGCGCTGATGCTGTTAGAACGGGAATGTTATTCTCTTCTCCTGCAGGAAACGATTTACTCTACGATGAGAAGCTTGTGGAGCAAGGAAGAAACTTCGCTAACAAAATCTGGAATGCTTTCAGACTAGTAAAAAACTGGGAAGTAAAAGGCACATCCATGCCAGCTGAAAATCAGATGGCTATTCAATGGTTTGATGCGAGGTATAATCAGGCTTTGACAGAAATTGAAGATCATTTCAGCAAATTTAGAATGTCTGATGCTTTAATGAGCACATATAAACTGATTTGGAACGACTTCTGTTCTTGGTATCTGGAAATGATTAAGCCTGCTTATGGCGAGCCGATCGACCCAGCTACCTATAAGGTAACACTAAACCTCTTCGAGAAACTGATGAAGGTATTACATCCATTCATGCCGTTCATTTCGGAAGAAGTATGGAGCGAACTAAGAGATAGGCAAGATGGGCAAGACATTATCGTTTCCGCTTGGCCGATCGTTGGGGATTTAAACCCTGATTTGATCAAGCAAGCCGACAAGGTTTTTGAATTAGTTTCGAATATCAGAAATGCAAGAAGTAGCAAAGGGATTTCTCCAAAAGAGCAATTAAATCTTTTCGTTCGTGCGAAAGATCAGTCAGCTTACGATGCTTTTGAAGGAACAATCAAAAAACTAGGTAATATTGGAGAGATTGAGTCTACTAGTGAAAAGATCGAGAATGCGATAAGCTTTGTGATCAACTCTGATGAGTTCTATTTACCAATGGCCGAAGGAGCAATTGATCCTGAGCAAGAAAAGGCAGAGATTGAAAAGGAGCTAGCGTATACAAAAGGTTTCTTGAACAGTGTTTCTATAAAGCTAAGCAACGAACGTTTCGTGAGTGGAGCACCTGAGCAAGTAGTCGCTAACGAAAAGAAAAAACTGGCTGATGCAGAATCAAAGATTAAGGTTTTAGAAGAGAAGCTAAGCTCTCTATAAGCATCCAAATCATTGAAAATGAATTACATTGAGGCATGAAAAAATGCCTCTTTTTTTTGCCCTTTATAATTTTAGCAAGCTGCAGTGAGCCTAAGGAAGCTTGGATTACCGGTTTTGAAAAACCAGCGCAGAACCCTATCATGCAGGCCGACTCTAGCTATACTTTTCTTGATCCACTGACTAATTCAAGAGTTGCCTGGCAGAAGGCTGATATTTTTAACCCCGCGGCTGTCAATCGCAACGATACGATTTTCATGTTCTTTCGAGCCGAAGACAATCCAAAAGCCTATTTGGGTGGTAGAACCTCTAGAATCGGACTGGCTTGGAGCACCAATGGATTAGACTTCACGAAATACGAATCACCTGTGTTATATCCTGATTCTACATCGAATCTTCAGTGGGATTACCCCGGTGGCTGTGAAGACCCAAGAGTAGTCAAAAGAGAAGACGGTAAATACATCATGACCTATACCGCATGGAATCAAGACGTAGCTAGACTATCAATTGCGAGTTCAGATGATTTATACAATTGGGAAAAAGAAGGTCCTGCTTTAGAAAAAGCCTTTGATGGTAAGTTTTTAAATACTTGGAGCAAGTCTGGATCCATCGTCACTAAGCGAATTGGAGATGAATTGGTAGCCACAAAAATCAATGATAAATACTGGATGTATTTTGGTGAGCGAGGTGTAAACCTTGCTTGGTCTGATGACCTTTTAGATTGGACACCACTTGAAAATGACAATAATGAACTGGCCATTGTTATGGACCTAAGACCAGGGAAGTTTGATAGCTTTCTTACGGAACCAGGGCCACCGGCATTGCTCACCGATCAAGGCATTCTGTTAATTTATAACGGGAAGAATGACGAGGGCGAGATTGCTGATCCATCCATTCCTAAAGGAACCTACTGTGGCGGTCAAGCGCTGTTCGACTTGAATGATCCTTCTAAATTCATTACTAGAATGGACACACCATTTATCTGTCCAAGCTTACCCCATGAGCTCACAGGACAATATGCCGCTGGAACTACCTTCCTTGAGGCTCTAGTTCCCTTCAAAGATAAATGGTACATGTACTATGGGACGGCCGATTCGTTTGTAGGCGTTGCTGTAGCAGATCAAAACTAAGTTTCTCGCCCCTCAGATTTTAAGCATAAAAAAGATCACTCAATGAGTGGTCTTTTGGTTTTGATGTGGATCCTACCTGTAGGGCTGAGGCCCCAAAGCTGCGGGGCGAACCCGGACCTAAAATCTTTGTAAGACATCTTCCACAATGGACGGTTGGTCCTTGAGTTTTCAAATGAACTTACTTTGCTTTTACTTTTTGATATCCCATTTAATTTTCAACTCTTCTGTCTTACCTGACCAAGGGTATATCAAAAATTTACGCTTTCAGAAAATTTAGAAGTGACAGAATGAATCGCTTTTATAACTTCTCGAATGTCACTATATAATTCCCGTTAGTACCAGCTCTTACCCCACCTATAGCATAATTAAAAGCTATAGTCATATCAAAATCAGAACCACCATTAACAACGAACTCCGTGATCGTAACATCTGTAAAGACATCCAACTGCATCTCAGTAGTTGTTTCATTGTCAACCCATCTCCAGGTTCCTGTCGGTCTAAATACCCGCCCGCCATTTATTGACGAATAGAGACCATTTTTCTGAAGGTCAATTTTAAATCCTGGGTAATTTGCAGTTGCATCCAAACCATCAATCTGAACAGAAGTAATCACCCAGGTTCCTGAAAGATATATCGTACGCTGCTCTTGATCGGTTAATGGGACAACATCTTTACATGCTGTAAAAAGCACAGTCACTAAAACAATGCCCAAAATTCCTTTCAAATTATTTTTTATAGTATTCATACCTTAAAGTCTTATAAATTTCTTGATCAACGTACCTTCATTGGTCACTATCATTATTACATAAATACCTGGGATATAACCTCTTACATCAATCACCTCTGTATCAGATCTCAATTCCTCTTTGTTCAATTGAATAATTCCATCTAGATTATAAATCAAAAGTCGAGGATTCGAGAGTGTCAGATTTTTCAAGTCAATCGTTAGATAATCATTAACTGGATTCGGACTTAGTGAAATGAGTTGCGGACTCAAATTATTTCCGATCTCAGTAATAACTGCACCTTCTGCCGACACTGCAATGCTCTGAGAGGCTACATTGGAAGAATTAATGGTAATGACCCCAGAATAGGTTTTTGCTTCAGTCGGAAGGAACGTAATTGTAACAGTCATACTCTCGCCTGCACCTAAACTCGCTGAAGAAATATCTACTGAGAAGCCAATCGGAGTATCGATTGAATTAATTTCTAACCCACTATTACCACCATTATTCAATATTTCAAAAGTAGAAGTACTGATAAGGCCCAAAGGAGTATCTTCAAAAACTGGACGACCCAAAACTGCCATTAGATAGGCCGGACAACCATTAGTATCCACTTCTATACCAGAAGGCGTATTCGGACAACTGTCTAGGTTATTTGTAACACCATCTCCATCAGAATCGATCTGGGAAGTTGCACAACCATGCACATCTACCACAGTACCAATAGGCGTATTAGGGCAGTGATCTTCTGAGTCATAAACACCATCTGAATCGGAGTCTACCTGAGAAATACTACAGCCATCTGTATTAACCGATGCACCTCTTGGTGTGTTCGGACACAGATCCTTGTCATCAGTAATGCCATCATTATCAGTATCAAAGTTTGCAGGCGCACATCCAACACTATTGACAGTGGTACCTGCAGGAGTATTGGTACACTGATCTATATCATTTGGAACACCATCATTATCATTATCTAATTGATGAGGAGAACAACCATGGGCATCAACAGATTCACCTTGGGCTGTATTAGGACATTGATCGATGTCATCATGAACGCCATCTCTATCACTATCTAACTGGCTAGGCGCGCATCCCGTGAAATCTGCCTGTTCACCTGCAGGTGTATTAGGGCAAACATCATCACTATTTTGGACACCATCACCATCCGAGTCTTTTTGTGATTCTGCGCAACCATTTGCATCTACTGTTGCACCAGCAGGTGTATTTGAACATTGATCGGAAGCATTAGGAACGCCATCTCCATCTCCATCTGGCTCAGCAGCAGGACAGCCATTGGCATCGACCGCTGTACCTGCTGGTGTATTTGGACAATGATCTACATCATCAGTTACACCATCTTTATCACCATCTTTTTGACTTAAAGAACAACCGTTAATATCCACAATCTGTCCTGCGGGTGTATTTGGACAAACATCGCTATTGTCAGAAACACCATCTCCATCGGTATCTAGCTGTCCAGTAGAACATCCCGAGGCGTTAACCGTAGCACCTATTGGTGTGGCTGGGCATTGATCTAAATTATTTGTGACACCATCTCTATCCGTATCGAGCTGGCTTGGAGAACAACCATGTTCATCAGCCTTCTCACCAGACGGTGTATTATCACAATGATCTATCGCATCATACACACCGTCACCATCTGTATCGATTTGGTTATTGGCACAACCATCGGCATTTACCATTAAGCCAGGAAATGTATTCGGACATAGGTCCTTATCATCTGTAACACCATCCTTGTCCGAATCTAACTGACTTGTCGCGCAACCATCCGAATTCACTTGAACACCAGCTGGGGTATTTGGACATTTATCAAATTGATTTAACACACCGTCTCCATCACCATCAGTTTCGGCAACTGTACAACCGTGTACATCTACCGTTTCACCAGCGGCAGTCCCAGGACAATGATCTAATGTATTGACTATGCCATCACCATCATCATCTTTTTGACTTTCTGAACAGCCATTGGCATCTACACTTTCTCCTATTGGCGTGTTTGGACATTGGTCCACATTATTCATTACACCATCACTATCATCATCTTTTTGACTATCGCTGCATCCGTTGGTATCAACAGCCTCACCCGAAGGCGTATTTGGACATTGATCAACCGCATTGCTTACACCATCGCCATCACCATCTAACTGAGAAGGTGAGCAACCATGTACATCCACTGTTTCACCAGCAGGAGTATTAGGACAATGGTCATCGGCATCATTGATGCCATCGCCATCCGTATCTTTTTGAGAATCCGAACAGCCATTAGCATCAACCGCTTCACCGGCTGGGGTATTCGGACATTGGTCATCTGCATTCAACACACCGTCTCCATCTCCGTCATTTTGATTGGCAGAACAACCATACTGATCAACACTTTCACCAGCAGGAGTATTTGGACAATGGTCTTCTTTATCATTTAGCCCATCTCCATCAGTATCTCTTTGAGACGGGGCACATCCATTGGCATCTACGGTCTCATTCTTTGGAGAATTAGGGCATTGGTCTAAACTATTGCTTACTCCATCACCATCATCATCTTTTTGGCTCTCTGCACAACCATTTGCATCAACTGACTCACCAGCTGGCGTATTGGGGCATTGGTCAAATGAATCTGAAATACCATCTCCATCTTGGTCATCCGCAAGAACTAAAATATTTGAACCAAATGGCTTACCGAATCTACTAGTCAAATGCTTGAGCACGGTAGTTGATTTTTGAGCAGGGTCAAATTCAAGAAGCACACCCATATTATACTGCCCCCCTGAATATGAAACCGCATACATTTTACCATTATGTTGTGCAAGTTCACCTATGAAATCTGAGCCTTGGGTAGCCTTATCAAGAACAAGCGTTTCTGTCTGATCAGCAACAATATCATAGGTGTAAAGTGTTGAAATATCAGGTTCATTAGACACCCAAAATACCTTATCATTCCAGATAGAAGGTCTCATATTCGGAGTAATACTTTTTTTACCAAGGTCTACTAGCACACTAACGGCATCATTTTGAAGATCATACTTATATAGAAGTGCATAAGTCCCTGAAGCTACAGTACCATCTGAAAAGAGAACATCTGGCAAGCCTCCAGTCAATCCATAAAAATTCAGCTTATCAGTGGTGGCCATACCTCCAGACGGATTCTGAGCTTCACTATTGTAAGTGATGGTAGCTTGAGATGTTGTCTGATTAATTTGATCATACTTTAAAATTACCTCACCAGTGGTCATGATGAATTGCAATGAATCATATTCAATCATTGAAACTCCCTTAATACGATTGACAAATGCATTACCAATCTTTTGGTCGCCAATTACATTCCCTGCTGGATCAAGCTTTGTCATACTAATTTGCTGCCCAGTAAAAGCAGAGTAACCAGTTGAATACAATTTGTAAAGATTGCCATCACTGCCTTTTGTAGCCTCTGCTGGGCTATAGCCTCCTATGTCAAAGCCTTGATATCGAAATTTGAATTCACTCTTTTTGGTTTTTAAATCAACAGAATTGAAGGTGGGACTCAAGTTACCCACATTCGCAGTCGTAGCTGACCCACCCCCATAAGCTGTACCTGTTAATAATTGACCATTTGTTAAGGCCGTTAATTCTCCTTTTAAGTGCCTGCCATTTGGGGCAAAGAGCGTATCCAATACGGTTACTTCTCTGGAATTTATGTTATACTTCAAAATATATCCCTGATTGTGCTGGCCATCCCGCACTAACCTAGTTCTGAGGTAAATATTCTCTTGACCATCAAAGGCCATAAACGGCTGAACATCACCGTATAATTTGGTTGATACAGCATTGGTTAAGTTACTTGTCCCGCCAGTGGTTCCATGAACCCAAAGTCCATCTGTTGCATCCCCATCATTATACGTTCCGATAATAAATTCCTTCGCTGCGATAGTCCCGATACCATGTGTATGGTATGGAAAAGAAATGACCTTTGTAAACTCATTTGACCCATCATATTGAATCAAGGAGCCTTTCTTCAGATCTGTTCCCTTTAATGATTGTATATAGTATTTCCCATTATTACCAGCCAGCATATTGGTGAAACTTTCGCCAATAAAATCTCCTCTATCGAATGTTATTTGGGCTCGATAAACTGTTTTATTTCTAGAAAAAAGACCTGAATTAGTATAAAGTGGATCATTTGGATCAAAGGTCTGCGCATAAACCCCACCACCTTTTTGGGATTCCGGGACAATAGACCACCTCATAACTCCATAAAACCTTTCTTTAGCTTGATGGTAAATGAGCTCACCATTGGCATGGGTAATGAGAAAACTACCTTGCCCAACTAGATTATCTACGACTTCAAGACTATCTTTTTTGAGATTGACTTTATACATTTGACCGGTACCATAGGGGTCCAATATCCTTCTAGTAAACCTTCCGTTAATATCAGGGGTCCTATTTACTCCACTCAACACCGTTTCCCCGGCTCTTCTCAAGACACCATATAGGTCTCCGTTAGGTCCAAAAGTCAACGATGATGCCGGATGATTTCCAGGAGCACTTTTTGTATTGAAGTCACCAATCTCTTCATATTTTCTGGTGGCAACCGTGTACTTCCAAACACCTCCATAATCTTCAGAACCACCTTCTTCGCATAGACCATAGAAGACCCCGGGTTCTGTTTCTACCAGTTTGAAAAGGGGCCTTCTGTAGCCAGTATCATTAAGTTCAGAGAATGAATGAAGAATTTCATAATTCATCGAATCTGGATGAAAACGATACAAAGCACCATCAAGCACATCTGGACTCCAAGGTGAAGCTACAGAGCTTTCTAAGCCATATATGTAACCATCACTGCCCATGTGTAAGCCTCCAAAATCATAATCTGCTTTTAAAATAGAGCCCCCCCACAGCGGGTTGGCATCATGGCTATAAGCATTATCCATTTCGCCAGTTGTGAGATTGTACTTTACAATGGAACCACCCGCCTTATCCCCTCCTATGGTGGAGGTGAACAATAAGTCTTGAGCAAAAGAATTGGCGGATAATAAACAAGCAATTAGTAGTAGATAAAAACGAGGCATAGGCTAGAATTTTAAACAAAGTTTAATTTCTTGATCCAATTAGAACCAAGTTTTCGATGAATCGTATCAAACATTCGATTAGTAACTCAAACACCTATCTTACCAATGGATGGACATGATTTATCTTGTGTGAAGTTAGATGTTTGTAATTTTGAACTTTTGAAAACAAATGTGTTTATTCATCCACCTTATGTTTATTTTAAAACAACCCTGTAATTTATTCCTCAGATTTATAAAAATATGAAACTGTGTTGGCTTCTATTTTTAGTGGTTCTCAAGGTTAATGCTCAAGACACCTCTTTTGTCCAAAGTATATCTCTGAGTGACCATGGTTATATAAGAAACATAACTTCCGACCCAAACACCCTTTACTTAAGAATAGAAGATTCAATCTACAAATGGAGTAATAATGAGTTGAATTACATACAAAAAGGCTATTCAAGATACTCTTGGGTAAAAAATGACATCAATGATTACTATTGGATTCACAATGAAAATGTTTCAGGAAATAAGCAGTCATTCGGTACAGTTGCTAAAAAACTGATACCTGGAAAAATCAATAAGACGACTACACACGCAAGAATAAAAGACAAGCTGTATATTTCACATAATGGTAAGTTGCTTGAATACAATATAAATTCACTTACAAAATTATTTCATGAAGGCAGGTCGATACGCAATATTTATTCCGAACCTGATTTTAGAATAATAAGTACATATTCTGGAGTGTTTTTAGACACAGATTATCGTGTATTTAAAGACGACAACCTTTCCCAAGATCCCGAATTCTATTCTAATGGAAAGTTTGTCAAACTGGATACTAGCTACTTCTTATGTCAAGATGGCCTTTTATTGTATGATAAAAAGACTCAAAAATTTGATGTCCTCATTCACAACAACGGAGAACAAATGTTTCGAAACATACTTCAATCAGAAACCAAGAATTTTGGTGTTTTGAACGATGGAATAGTAGATCTCAATATAAAAGAAAGACGCATAGGTGATTACTTGTATAGTGGTGCTGTTGTAGATGCTATATCACATAAGAACACGATATACTTTATTACCAGTGACGGGTTGCTCGGAGAAATTGAATCTGATGGGTCAATAAAAACCTACCCTTCAGGTTTGGAACTAACAGAAATAACTCTCATTGACAACACTATATATATCGGCAGTAGAAATGGGCTGTACACATTTAAAAATGGTCAGTTTAATTGTCTCCTTGCAAACTATGAAGTAATTGAGTTAATAGATTGGAATGGCACCATGATCTTCTCTAACAATACAGGGCTTTATGCTATCATAAACAATAGGGCTTTATCAATTCATGAAAATATTGAGTTTAATAAGCATGCGCTCAGCAAGGATCCTTATTTCTTGTACGCTGGAAGTGTTAATGGACTATACGTTATTTCTAGCGACCAACTAAATGACTGGATTAATCTAAAAACGAATGAGTCTTTTATTCAGAATTTAAAAACTCCGTGGTTTCAAAGGGCACACTATTGGATATATTCTCTTCTGACAGTTACACTGATAATTGTCCATTATAAATATCACAATAGCCAAAAATTAGCTCAACTCAGTCGTGATAGGTTGAAATTTGATATCGAATATCTGGAGATGTTAATTAGAAAAAATCACAAGATTAAATCCGTAAATGATCTTGCAGACCACCTAAACACTTCGGTCGTTCAGTTAAACCGAAAATTAAAAGAACAAAACACAAAACCCCTAGTGATCTTACAAAACGTAAAAAAAGACCTTTGCATCGAGATGTTTGATCAAGGGGCTAAACTCTCTGAAATTGCAAAAAGAGTTGGGTATAGTGAACGTTACATAAAAGAAAACTTTTTGAAGAATCACAAACAATAAATAAGCTGCCAAAAAGCCTATTTAGAATGGTAGAATTACCCGGTTAACTCCGGTGATCCCTGGACGAAACCACTGCTGCAAATACAAAAGGCATTCTCGAAGAGCGAAATTGATTTATTTAGCCTTTGTTGGTCATGTTGCCAATAAGGTTATTGAAAGGGATTACCTACGGTGATCCCCAAGCGAGACCACTCCTGCAAATACAAAAGCCTCAACTACTTTGCAGTTGTCTTTTTTCATTCAAGACAAATTAGAGCTAGCTCGGTATTGTCCAGAAACAAAAAAAGCTTCATCTCTCGATGAAGCTTTTGTGCGTCATGTGGGCGCTGAGGGATTCGAACCCCCGACCCCCTCGGTGTAAACGAGGTGCTCTGAACCAACTGAGCTAAGCGCCCCAGTAATTGGGTCTGCAAAGGTAATTAGCGTTTTCATTATTGCAAATGCTTCCTTCAAATTATTTTTAATAAAAAGAAAGCCCATTCATGAACTCTTCAAAATAGACTGAAATTCATTTTTTACTTATCTTCCCACTATCAAAACATTGGCTGCTAAATGATCCTCTCGGAATTTCAAGACATTTTCGAGCAATACTATACTCCGATCAAAAACTTTCTATACTACAAGTGTGCAGAGCTCGATCGCGCTGGAACTTGGGATTTTGATAAGAACAATCTCTCTGAATCTATACAATCAATAATACAAACAATGGGTTTCAGCTTTGAGATAGCGGGGGATTCAATATTTATAAAGCAGCGATAAAGAAATTTAGAATAATACGGTGACGCTAAATGTTAATTAAGCAGTTTGAGTCACCATCTTAGGTTGAGGTTGAGGGATGGGTGGTGCCATCCCTCGTTTTTTTACAAGCTTTCTAAAAGTGTCTCTAAGCTCATTCCCCTAGATCCCTTTATCATGATAGCAGCATTATTAATCGCGTGACTTTCCAAATAAGACTTTAAGGCTTCCTTATCACTCCAATAATGAGCCTTGGAATTTCCCAGTTTACCGAACTCCATCAATTTTCCGCAAAGGTGAACTTCATCTAAATCAAGTTCCGCTGTTAGCTTCCCTATGGCCTCATGTTCTTTTGGCGCATCCTCTCCCAGCTCAAACATATCGCCTAGAATAGCCACTTTATATTTTGCCTCCTTACCCGAAAAATGCCTTAAAGAAGCAGACATTGAAGATGGATTGGCATTATACGCATCAAGTAAAATAGTATTGGTTCCTTTCTCTAAAACCTGCGATCGATTATTATCTGGATTGTAGCTAGCGACTGCATCTAGAGCTAAATTAGCATCTACTTCAAAATATTTACCCACACAAAGTGACGCACAGATATTCTCAAAATTATAAGCTCCGGTTAAATGCGTTGTGACTTCGCTGCCCTCTTCAGTTCTTAATTTTATGGATGGCTGACTTTCGAGTAGTTCAGCATGTAGATAGTCTCCTTTAGCTGGATAATAAAAAGGAGATTTCATTCTTCGCTTAGCAATATTCGAGAGCACTTCGCTTTGTGAATTAACAAAGACTGCTCCATCTCTGAGGATCAAATGATAATAGAGCTCAGACTTACCCCTAATTACTCCTTCTACACCTCCAAAGCCTTCTAAGTGTGCTTTACCAATGTTTGTAATCAATCCATGAGTTGGATCAGCAATACCACATAGTTCTGCTATATCACCTACTTTACTAGCCCCCATTTCGATAATCGCAATTTCTATCGTTTCATCAATTTGAAGTAAGGTCAATGGAACACCAATATGATTATTAAGATTGCCTTTGGTAGCATGCACTTTATACTTTTTGGCGAGCACATCACGCATTAGTTCCTTGGTTGTAGTCTTACCATTGGAGCCTGTAATCCCGATAAAGGGAATGTCTAATTGCTTCCGATGATGATTACCAAGCTGCTGCAAGGCCGTTAAACCATCCTCGACAACAAAGTATCTTTCGTCTTTAGCGAATGCTGGGTCGTCTATAACTACGACCATGGCTCCTTTTTCTAAAGCTAGATCTGCGAACTTATTTGCATCAAAATTGGGGCCTTTCAAAGCGATCCAGATGTTTCCATCTTTTACTGATCTAGTATCCGTAGATACACCCGTGCTTTTTAAGTAATGTTGGTATAATTGCTCAATCATCGATATCATGAATAAAGTTGCCACAAGTTAATACAGGTATGAATAAAAACTGCGTTGATTAGAATTGAAACGACAGTTTTTTCAGATTACCTTGCCTGCTCAATGAGATCGGTTCTTTTTCTTATCCTGCTTAGCCTCCCTTTCGCCCTGAAAGCACAGTTCGAATTTCGATTCAATACAGATGTGCCCGTTTCAATTCAAGGAGAAGTACTCAATAGAGCTTGGGAAGGCGGCTTGAATGCAGCACAATTTCAAACCATGGATTTGAACGATGATGGCAGAGAAGACCTTATCATCTACAATCGAATATCACGAGACATTAGTACCTACCTAAATGTGAACGATGCATATGTTTGGAGTCCCGAATATGCCTATCAGTTTCCTGATGATGTGATTCACTGGTTAATCCTCAAGGACTATGACTGTGACGGTTTGAAGGACATTTTCACCAGTACAGCACTAGGTATTAAAGTATATAGAAATACAACTACAGGAGCCTCGCTATCCTGGGAAATTGCGCAACCCTTCTTAAGATTTGACGGAGGCACCAATATACAAGTGAGTCCGAATGACATCCCTGGAATTGCAGATATCAATGGCGATGGTGTTTTAGACATCCTAACTTATCGATTCGGAACCTCCACCACAGTGGACTATTTCCAAAACACAGGTACATGTGGTTCTTTAGAATTTACAAGAGCAGAAAGACAATGGGGTGGCTTTACCGAATGCGACTGTGATAGTTTTTCATTCAACAATAGCCCCTGTCCAACCCCTTCGATTGCCTTTGAGGCAAATAATAACAATGCCGTGCTACATGCTGGCGGAAAAACAATCCTACCCTTTGATGCTGACAATGATGGCGACATAGACATCATCAGTTCAGATGAGTTTTGTGAGTCGCTATACTTTCTTGAAAACACTGGTGATAACATGAATGCCCAGATGACATCATTGTCAAGTTTCCCTGTCAACAACCCGGCAGGGTTTAAGATTTTCCCTGGTGCATTTCTTGAAGACATCAATTTCGATGGTCTACTGGACCTGATCATCTCCACTAACGCAGATGAGAACATTGGCAATCAGATTGACTTGCGGAATAATGTCAAAGTCTATTCAAACAATGGAACCAGTACAATACCAGTATTTGATCAAGCATCAGTACCTTTTCTCCAAAACGAAATGATCGACTTGGGAGAAAACACATTCCCAGCATTCGAAGATATTGATGGAGATGGCGATTTAGACTTAGTAGTTGGCAACAAAGGATTTCTCGTTGGCACTGAGGTGACAGGCACGCTTTCAGCTTTCGATAATACTGGTAATCGCTTTACGCCTTCATTTAACCTGACAAACTCAGATCTATTAAGCCTTGAAAGTTTAAATTATCAAAACATCAAGCCCCAGTTTGTTGATGCCGATGGAGACGGGGATAGAGACCTTTTTTATCAAGCCTCTCTTACTACTAATGATACACGCATCTTTTTCCTCGAGGCGACATCTTCTGGCAATTTTAACGCTGCTGTGGAACTCAACATAGCAACAACCTATGATGACAACCCATTCTTTTATGACATTGATGATGATGGTGACCTTGACCTATTACTAGGAAAGCAATTGGGTAGCCTTTCACTTTTTATCAATCAAGGGAATTTCAATTTCGATCCAGAAGCTTTGAGTTTTGGTGGCATAACCAATAATTTCCAAGCTTTGAACCTATGGCCGCATATAGTAGATCTTAATGCTGATGGCAGAGACGAATTGATCACTTTAAATTCTTCGGGGGAATTAAATATTTATGAAGGATTAATTAGTCAGACATTTAATGCCATCAATCCAATATCCACTGTTCTTAACATCAATAACCTACCTTTTACCACACGATTTGGTAGGCAAAGCAGCATTACGAGCGCAGATATCTTTAATACTGGTAAACCAGCATTAATCATTGGTGGAAACAAAGGAGGTCTCTTACTCCTAGAGAACATCAGCCAAGGCGATGGTGGATCAGGTACCCAGATTCAGATTGAACTCTCCCCCAACCCTACCGACAACCAAATAACTGTTTTAACCAATACTGACGGAACGGCCGAGATTTATGATCTTACTGGCCGCAAAAAGCACTATAACATTAGTATTCAAAGCGGAGTGAGCAAAGTATTGAGTCTTGGCAGACTACCTGCTGGGCTATACATTCTAAGAATAGTCAATAATAACAATGAGTTTGCTACAAGGAAAATTATAGTCTACAGATGATTCTATACCTCTACTTACAGATTAAGCCTATTAAGGAAGTGAAATTCAGTTCAGAATTCTCAGAAGAACTGAGAGCACTCGGTCTTGACATCACCCAAGTCGACTTGGACTCTCATTCGGAGTCATTTACTGTTAGTAAAAGCACTGAGCTAATTGCTCATGCGGAAAAATTGATTCTTCATCTAGATATTGATGCCAACGAGGACATAGGAGCCCTGATGCCTGTTTTTGAAAAGCTAAGGCGTTTCAATCAATTGGCTTTATGCTTACAAGAGGGCGAACACGAAAGCCTCGCAAAAATGATGAAGCTACTAAAGATCAAGCCGATCAAACTTAATAAAACTGGTAGTGGTATTGATTTTATAAAAGACTTTCTATCTACTTGATTTCAAAGTCATCAGCATCGAGGTGAGCTGGGAATTTCTCTCTAAAATCGATCAAGCTAGATTTACTCAAAGTGATGTTTAGAATTTCTTCTGATTCTGAAAAAACCAGCGTATCGCCTTTTGGTGAGTAAGCTGCAGAATGGCCATTGTACTCAATCCCTTGTCCATCTTTGCCTACTCTGTTTAGCCCAACGGCATACGCAACGTTTTCCATTGCCCGAGCCTTCAGCAAAGTATCCCAAGCATTGACTCTTACTGCTGGCCAGTTGGCAACATAAAGTACCATATCATAAGAGAGATCAACATTTCTTGACCAAATTGGAAATCTCAGATCGTAACAAATGAGTGGACAGATCTTCCAGCCTTTATACTCTACAATCAGTCTTTCTATTCCTCCACTAAAATGATCGTGTTCGTTCGCCATCCTAAAGAGGTGACGTTTATCATAAGTCTTGTAATTTCCATCAGGCTGCATCCATACTAAGCGATTGAAGGTCTCCCCACCGGCTTTTACGATGTATGACCCAGTCACTACAGCCTTCTTTTGAGCGGCCATTTGCTTCATCCACTTGAAGGTCGTGAGGTTCATAGGCTCACTTAAACCCTTATGCTCCATGGTAAAGCCTGTCTGAAACATTTCTGGCAAGACGATAATATCTGTTGACTCAGTAATCTGCCAGATCTTCTCCTCGAACATGGCAAGGTTCGCCCCTGGCTGACGCCAGTAGATGTCTGATTGAATAAGGGAGAGTCTTAAATCTTCGGATTGCACACAACAATATTAGAACGTCCTTCCGTAACTTTTGTACCTAGCATCAAAAAAGTTAGAAAAACGGCTGCATACTAAGGCAAGCGCAGGAAGAGAACTGTATATTAAATAGGGAGATTCCCGTTTTCACGGGAATGGCGACTAGTTTATAGCTTACATAGTTTCTCTGCTGCAGCTTTCAACGTAGCCTCATTTTTTGCAAAGCAAAAGCGGAGCACCTTATTATCCTGCTTGTCTTGGTAGAACACCGACATCGGTATGGTGGCTACACCAATTTCTTTTGTCATCCATTCCGAGAATTCAACATCGCCTTTATCACTGATAGCACTATAATCCATCAGCTGAAAGTAGGTGCCTTTCGAGGCCACAGGTTTGAACCTTGAACCCTCCATCACCTTCAAGAAGTAATCTCTTTTGGCCTGATACATAGGCGCTACATCTTCGTAATGAGCTGGCTCCTTTAAGTAATCAGCAATGGCATATTGTGTGGCCGTGTGAATAGTGAAAGTATTGTATTGATGCACCTTCCTGATCTCGACCATAAAATCTGCCGGAGCGATCAGATAACCCATGCGCCAACCCGTAACATGAAATGTTTTGCCAAAAGAAGAAGTGACGACACTCCTTTTCCTTAGTTCGCTTGACTTTAGAACAGACTCGTGTGCCTGACCATCAAAGACAATATGCTCGTACACCTCATCGGACAAGACCATTATTTCTGTTCCAGCCGTAATGTCTTCAAGTTCCCTTAAATCTTTGGCCGAGATAATCGCACCACTCGGATTGTGTGGCGTATTGATCATTATCATTCTGGTCTTTGAAGTGATTTGATTCCTCACGCCATCCCAATCAATGCTATAATCAGGTTGTCTTAAAGGAACACCAATGGCTTTAGCTCCTTGTAGGTTAATGATGGGTTTATAAGCATCATAGGCTGGGTCCATAATGATCACCTCATCACCAGGGTTAATTAATGCCGTGACTGCACTGTTAATCGCTTCGATGGCACCACATGTGACGGTGATTTCTGTCTCTAAATTAGGTTTCCATCCATAACAATGTTCCGTCTTTGCCGCAATCGCTTCTCTCAGAACAGGCACACCGGGCATAGGGGCATATTGATTCTTTCCTTGCTTCATGTAGTGATGCACGCGATCAATCAATTCAGGAGAAACTGTAAAGTCTGGGAATCCCTGTGCTAGATTAATGGCATTATAGTCATTAGCCATTTTCGACATTTTAGTGAAAATGGTCACGCCTACATTTGGCAGTTTAGAAGTGATATTCATGGTTTAGATTATCTGTTCCCAGTGAGTTCTAGTCCTTGATTAATACCCTTCTCCAAGGCTGGAACACCTCTTTCCATCCAAACAGGTTTTGGAGCACCTTTCAGATAGTAATCAAAGAACTGCGCCATTCGAATATTGAAGTCAAGTCTGTTTTGGCGTTTAAGCGGCCAGTGGGGTTCACCATTGTAGTTCAAAAACCATGACGGCTTGCCCAGCCTTCTCAGTGCCGTAAACATTTCAATCCCCTGATACCACGGCACATGACCATCTCCATCATTGTGCATAATGAGTAAAGGCGTATTGACCTTATCCATATTGAAGATCGGAGAGTTCTCTATGTAGCGTGATGGGTATTCCCAAGGCGTTCCACCAATTCTACTTTGCGTATGCTCATACTGAAATTGTCTGCTTAATCCGGTCCACCATCTGATTCCGCCATAGGCACTGATCATATTCGGTACAGGGGCACCAGCTTCGGCTGCTTTAAAAATATCCGTTTTCGTTACTAAATGAGCAATTTGATAGCCGCCCCAACTGTGACCTTGAACTCCAATGTTATCCTTATCGATAAAGCCTTTTTCAACGAGTGAGGTAATCCCAGGAATAACGCTATTCAATGAACTCTCACCTGGGTAACCGATTCGATAATTGACATCTGGATTGAAAATCACATAACCACGACTCGTGTAAAAACTATAGCTAATCGTAGAACGACCAGCTGCCGGTGGACGGTGACTATATAACCCATCTGAACTTTTCTCATAGAAGTTGACAATCATTGGGTACTTCTTATTTGGATCGAAATCTTCTGGTTTAATAAGCATTCCTGCTAGTTCCTCACCATCGAGAGAAGTCCACTTAACGAGTTCTGCAGTACCCCAATTGTATTCTCCTTGCTGAGGGTTGGCATCAGAAATTTGAGTGGACGTTTTGAAGCTAAGGTCAGAATAGTGAATGTTCGGAAATTCTTCGAATGACTGTCTCGTGAACATCACATGTTCTCCGTCTTGTGCCATTACTGGTCTGCCATAACTGTAAGGGCCAGTAATTAATTGATTGCCTCTCCCATTTCTTCTGTTTAACTCGTAATAACCACTGTGCTTATTGGCACTATTGAAGGTGGTCAATAACCATTTCCCTTTCGAATCAATAAAACGAGCTTCATTGTCCAGCTGTACGTAGCGATAAGTAATGCCTTGTTCTCTTCCTTTGGTAATTCGTTCTCCTTGGCCCGTTTCTGGATTGAAAGACCAGACATCATATCGATCATAGATCAAAAACTCCTTATCATCGTCTGTCCAACCTGCTGAACCATATGAACTCGGAAAATTGGGTGAATCGTTCAGCTCATCATAAAAACCTTTCCCTTTCGTAAGTTCTTGCCTTTTTCCTGATGCGATATTATAAGTGAACCATGTGCTATCAGCCGAACTATAGCCAAAAGCGTATTTAGCCGCTGGGCTAAAACTTACGCCTCCGCGTATCTCATCCATGACCTTTTTGACTGCACCAGTAGATACATTCACCAAAGCGTAGTCGCGATAGGTACCACCTTCCCACTGGCTTTGTAATTCATAAGGCAATGAGGTGCTAATTAGTGCAAAACCAGCATTTCCTTCATTTCCCAAACTTGCGTCAGGGTATTCAGTCGTTGCCAAT
>Ga0115553_1000333_pt1 | contig 29848 bp, 20 predicted proteins | sample COGITO_mtgs_1103_2_FD_87284 | JGI IMG/M metagenome (GOLD analysis project Ga0115553, IMG submission 87284) | Pelagic marine microbial communities from North Sea - COGITO_mtgs_110331 | ecosystem: Environmental > Aquatic > Marine > Epipelagic | place: Germany:Helgoland, sampling site Kabeltonne... | reverse complement strand
GCATAGCGCTGGCTTCCTGGGATGCCAGTGCTGTCTCAAAATCACTCGACTGCAACGCATTTTGAGCATCTGCCGACATCATCAAGACCGTATCGGCAGCGTCCGCTAGTGCTGGGTCAACACTGTTAGCTTGTGAAAGCAGGCCTGCGACCCACTCCGGGTCTTGCGCCAGCGACTGGCTGATTCGCGCATTACCCGCGGCGGCATTGACCTTATCACCAGCCACAACCCACAGATCGACTTGTTGGATTTGCTGCTCCACCGTGCCGTTAATCGGGTCGTCCAAGGCGTCTACAGACTCTGCACTGACAGAGACACCACCCGCCAAAAGAAGGATCGCGGTAAATAAGACGAAAATATATTGCATCAGCATAGAACCTGCACCCACATTGACTAATGGTGTTATGAAACACGCGAAGCTAGCAGTATAGCAGTATAGCAGCGTCGCGAGGCCGATTGGCAGTATCCCTGCTGGATCATGGACGGCCACGCGCTGACAAGTTGAACTAGCGAGACTATGAGGGCTCATCCCAAACTGGTTATACTGCGTATTCTGATCAATGAAGCCTCGCGGCAGACCATACCGCACGGCACCGGCAAGATGACGCGACACGGATTAATACAAAAAGACGCCAAGACCAGCGGGGTCCTTGACAATAAACAGAATAATAATCAGCAGCCATGACGCCTAGGCTGCAGGGACAAGACGACACATGCAGGATATTCGCCCCAGATGCAGCTCTCCGGCCTACTACTTAGGTCGATTCATTCTGTTTGTCACCCGTTGGCGCGTGGAGGGTGACGCACCTATGACTAAAAACATGTTAGTCATCGCTGCGCCGCATACCAGTAACTGGGACGCCATTTTACTGCTTGGCGCTGCCTATTCGTTGCATTTACGCATAAACTGGCTGGTTAAGAACACCCTGTTCGTACCAGTGCTTGGCCAGCTAATGACTTTTTTTGGCGGCGTACCCGTCGAGCGATCACGAAGCACCAATCTGGTACAGCGGCTTGCCGAGCGAATCAAGCACAGTGATGGCACCGCGCTAGTAGTACCACCCAGTGGTACTCGCAGCTATACGGAATACTGGAAGTCAGGATTTTACCGGATCGCGCTGGAAGCCAATATCCCAGTGGTCTGCGGGTACCTCGATTATCAGCGCAAGGTGGCAGGTCTGGGCCTGTCGTTCTATCTTAGCGGCAACGTCAAAGAAGACATGGACAGAATTCGGGCCTTCTACGAACCCATCAATGCCAAATATCCAGACAAGAAGAGTCGTATCCGACTCAAAGAAGAAGAGTCGGCCTGAGCCTCGCTGGTGACTGCACCGGCCTTCCTAGATCAGATCTAGAATAAGCTGATGCAGTAACCGTCAAAACGAGCGCTATTGATCGAACACAATAACACTGCGCGCTACTGCGCCGGTCTTCATATCGGCGAAGGCGTCATTGATTTGCTCAAGCTTAATACGCTTGGAAATCAGTTGGTCTAGATGTAGCTTGCCTTGCAGATAAAAATCGATGAATCGTGGCATATCAATTCGAAACCGATTTGAACCCATCATTGAGCCCTGAATCCTCTTCTCCTGCAGGAAGGCTGCGCCCATCAACTCGATCTTCACACCGACGGGAATCATACCGATGATGGTTGCAGTACCGCCCGGTCTCAACATGCGGAACGAATCTTCCGCCGTCTGCTTCAAACCAATCGCTTCGAAGGAATACTGTACCCCGCCCTTGGTTAATTCCATCACTTGCTCGACAGCATCGCCATTGCGACCGTTAATCACATCCGTTGCGCCAAAGTCCTTTGCCATCTCAAGCTTGGAGTCCACCATATCGATGGCGATAATTCGTGCCGCACCCGCAATCGCTGCGCCGTTGATCGCTGACAGACCAACCCCACCACAACCGATAACAGCTACTGTACTGCCCGGCGCCACGGCGGCCGTATGAAACACGGACCCCACACCGGTGGTCACAGCACAACCGATCAAGGCGGCACGGTCTAGCGGCATATCTTCACGAATCTTCACCAGCGCGTGCTCATGAATCAGCATTTGCTCTGCGAAGGAGGACAGGTTGGCAAACTGATTCACGATGGCATTATTATGTGACAAACGCGGCTCTTCATCGACGGGCCGACGCACTTCAGCACTGGCACACAGGGACATATGACCGGTCAAACATTGCTCGCAATGACCACAAAAAACTGACAGACAGGTGATCACATGGTCGCCGGGCTTGACATAAGTGACGTCAGATCCAACCTGCTCAACAATACCTGCTGATTCATGGCCAAGCACCATGGGTGTCTGGGCAGGATACAGACCCTCGATAAAGTGCAGATCACTATGGCAGACGCCAGCCGCTGCCGTTCTAATCAATACTTCTCTTGGCCCTGGCTTTGAGATGCTGATTTGCTCGATTTGCAAGGGCTTTCCCACTTCTCTAAATATGGCAGCTTTCATGCTTCTACTCCGGTTTATGATTTTTTACTGACTTCTGTTGACGCCTACTGGCGCATTTTTGATCTGTTCTTCAAATCTTGGGTTCTGCTGACGAAACCTCACAGCCACGTTTTGCGTCACGCCGTCGGCGTTGGCTTTGCAGAACCCTGATCAATCTGTCTGATCGCGGGGATACAAACCGCCAGCACCAGGGTGACTATAGCCAGACAGACGGCGCTAATCCACAAGGAAGTGTCAATGCCATAGTGTTCGGCAATATATCCCACTGGGATCACACCCACCGGCATCGAGCCAAATGACATCATCAAAATACTGTTCACCCGCCCCGCATCGCCGGCAGCACGGCCAATTGCACCATTGATGAATGACTCAAGCTTTGCTTCAATCCCTGTATCAAACAGCCCAGAGTAGCACCATGCACATATTGATGACCGGCTTCAGTCCCTTCGACGGACGCCTTGAAAATGCCTCCTGGCTAGCCGTCGAATCATTAGCGAGTCAGAGCCCAGCAATTGACACGCTTGAGATCCCCGTGATCTGGGGCGCACCCCTGGCCCGACTAAAGCCTATTTGTGCAAGCCATTGTCCAGAAATCATTATCAGCATGGGCGAAGGCCACGTAGGTGAATTTACTGTCGAGATCCTTGCGCGCAATGAGCGGGCCATGCGCACCGACAACCGTGCCAACACGCCTTTGCAGCGCCTGATTGACCCCCAGGGACCGGCGTTACGCAATGGGAGCATCGATTCAGAACAACTTTGTCAGCGCCTGCGCGAACACGGCTGGCCGATTCGAGTATCCACCGATGCCGGCGCATTTCTCTGTGAAGAAACCCTGTATACCCTCGAAGGCCTCAGAGAAGATTATCCCCACCTCGGTACGGTCGTCTTTGTTCATCTACCCCCTTACGGCAGTCAATTTCAGATGAATGATGAGGATCAACTTTGTCATATCGACATACTGTCACGCTTTGCGCGACATCTACGGGACGCTGTAGTCCACATCCATGGACTGACTCAGGGCGCTTTGTCCGCCCCAGCCAAGCGCAAATAATCCAGGGCAAGATTCGTCATCAACCTGGCGCCAACGGGTAAGGCCCGTTCATCTGCATAAAAGTAGGGTGAATGATTTGAGGCGGGTGCCGGGTCCAAAGGGTTAGCGACGCCGAGAAAGAAAAACATGCCCGGTATCTGCTGCTGATAATAGGCAAAATCCTCGGCTGTGGTCGTCCTCGGTGATATTGACACCTGCGCCTGACCCACCACCCGCTCAAGCGTGGGCACCATCAGGCGCGTCAACATTGGGTCATTCGAGGTCACCGGCGTGCCGGCAAGGATCTGTACTTCGGCCGTCGCGCCGGCACTCTCAGCGATGAGGCTGACTGTGCGAACCATGCGCACATGAATATCTTCTCTCACTGTCTGGTCGAAGGTTCGAATCGTGCCGAGCATTTCAACGTCATCGGGAATAATGTTGGACCGCACCCCTCCCTGAATTTTGCCGATCGTGACGATCGACGGTGTTAACGTTGAATCCAATTGACGGCTTGGAATTGTCTGTAAGCCGAGCACAATTTGGGCCGCCACAACGATCGGGTCAAACCCGCCCCAAGGCACGGCGCCATGAGTTTGCCGACCCTTGACCTTGATCTTAAAGGTGTCGGAACTGGCCATAATGCCCCCCGTGCGGTACTGAACGGTGCCGAGCGCTGAAGGAAAAACATGCAAACCAAAGATGGCATCCACGTCTTGCAGAACGCCTTCTTTAACCATTAATTTCGCACCGCCCTGCTCACCTTCCGGCGGACCCTCCTCCGCTGGCTGAAAGATAAATTTTATGGAACCGGGAATCTCGTCGGCCATGCCCGCAAGCACCTCAGCGGCACCCATCAGCATAGCCATATGATTATCATGGCCACAAGCATGCATAACGCCCACCTCTTGGCCCAGATACTCTCCCTTGACCGTTGAGGCAAAAGCCAAATCCACCTGTTCGGTGACGGGCAAGGCATCCATGTCTGAGCGTAAGGCCACCAACGGGTGTTCGCTACGACCGCGCAAATAACCAACCACACCGGTATGGGCAACGTCAGTCGTCACGGTCATGCCCAGCTTGCGAAGATGCGCTGCGATGACCTCCGCGGTTCGAAATTCACGATTACTCAACTCGGGATGCGCGTGCAGATCACGGCGCCACTTGACCAACTTGTCATTGATACCCATCACACTTTCATCGACGCGAGCATCAAGGGTCATGGCGCCTAGTTCATCAGGCACCTCTGTTTGGCCTGCTTGAGCTGCGCTAACGGTGCTCAAAGCCAACAATAGGACAGTCCGCAATTTCAACAATTCCCACATCATCGATCGACTCCAACGCTACCTAAAGGCTAGTGGCTTGTACTATATCGACGAAACGGTAGTGACGAAACAGCAACAGCGAAATAGCTCAGGGGAAACCATTTCGCATCCCGGGCCAATCTATGGATAATACAAAAAGACCAAAGGGAGAATAGACAATGGAATGTCCAAAATGCCACGGCGCGATGCAAGAAAAAACCTTAAGTACCCTGTCCGGCAGTGTGACGATCGATAAATGTGTCGCGTGTCATGGTATCTGGTTTGACCTTGGCGAGGCCGAAATACTCAAAGATAAATGGATGTCGGAACACATCGACGATAGCGGCACAATCCTTAGCAAGCAACACGACACCCTGCGTGATATTGACTGCCCACGCTGCGGTAAACCCATGATCCCTGTTTCTGATCCTAAGCAGAAACATCTCCAATATGAAACCTGTGCAGCCCATGGCATGTATTTCGACGCCGGTGAATTCACAGACTTTAAATATGAAACACTGATGGATTATTTTCGCGACTTTATCTTCGCAATACGTAGACACTAAAAATATTTTGGAGTAACTGTGGACGAACTGATATCAAGACGACTTCGCCACCGAGTGAGAGTTCTCGGCGACATCCTGGGCGAAACCATGATTGATCAGCACGGTCCCGAGTTTGTCGAAAAAATTGAAGAAATCAGAGTCCTTGCCAAGCAACGGCGCCAGGGCAACGACACACCTGACAGGGCGCTGCATACCGTCCTCAAAAATCTAGAAGGTGACACTCTCGTGTCGGTGGCAAGGGCTTTTAACCAGTTCCTCAATCTCGCTAACATCGCCGAGCAAGCTGAAGCTGACGACCTGCGTCATGGCGACTTCCCCCAGGCCTCCAACCTTAATACTTTATTCAACCATCTTGAGGCTACCGGGATCAGCCAGGCTGACATGATCGCGACCATAAACAATATTAGCTGTGAGCTGGTATTAACGGCACATCCAACGGAAATTACGCGGCGCACCCTGATTCAAAAATACAATCGTATTGCTTCACAGTTAGAAAAAGTCACGGAAGACCAACCTCTGACAAGCAATAATCGCCTTGAACTCGAACGTTTAATTGCCGAAGTCTGGTATACGGACGAGATCCGAACCGAGCCGCCGACGCCACAAGATGAAGCTAAATGGGGCTATGCCGTCATAGAACACTCCTTCTGGAATGCCATACCCAAGCTCTGGAAAGGCCTCGACCAACTGCTGTTCGAACACACCGGCACTCATCTGTCTATCACATCCACCCCGGTGAAGATCGCATCCTGGATGGGCGGGGATAGAGATGGCAACCCCAATGTCACCGCCCGCGTCACAGACGAGGTGGTTCGCCTGGCGCGCTGGATGGCCGCAGATTTGTACCTACGTGATGTGGAGGAGCTACTCTCGCAGCTTTCCATGAGTCAATGCAGCGATGAAATCCGCCAATTATCAAATGGTGAAGCCCACGAGCCTTACCGTGTTGTTTTGCGGAATCTTCGCGAACAGCTCACAGCCACTCGGCAATGGTCGTCCTCTGACGAGCCACCGCAGGAAGGCCTGATCTTACAACCTCATCAATTATTCGACCCGCTATTCGCATGCTACGAATCATTGCATAGTTGTGGCATGGGTATTATTGCCAACGGTTTATTGAAGGATACCCTGGTGAGGGTAACGACATTTGGCGTGACCCTGGTTGACCTGGACATTCGCCAAAACGCCGACAAACATGTTGAGTTACTCGACGAGCTGACGACCTATCTGGAACTGGGGCAGTATGGCCAATGGTCAGAAAAAGCCCGGCAAGATTTCCTGGTCGCGGAACTTGAAACAAAACGCCCTTTGATACCTGACGAATGGTCACCGTCAACCAGCGTCGTCGAGACCCTGGAGACATTTCGCCTAATAGCAAAAGACGAAGCCGAAGGTATTTCCTGCTATATCATCTCAATGGCAAAAAACCCATCGGACGTGCTCGCCGTGGTCTTGCTTCTCAAGAAGTGCGGCCTGCGCAAACAGTTACCCGTGGTGCCCTTGTTTGAGACCCTTGAAGATCTCGAAAACGCCGCTTGGACACTTGAACGATTGTTGCGCATACCCTGGTATACCCACTACATTCAAGGCTACCAGCAAATCATGATCGGCTATTCTGACTCAGCCAAAGATGCTGGCCAAATGGCAGCGGCTTGGGCTCAGTATCGGGCCCAAGAAGACTTAGTGACTATCGCTGAAAAATACGCGGTCAAACTCACCTTATTTCACGGTCGTGGCGGCACGGTAGGTCGCGGTGGCGGACCCGCTCGATCAGCAATACTGTCTCAACCGCCGGGGTCCATCAGCAATAGCATTCGCGTCACCGAACAAGGAGAGATGATTCGCTTCAAATATGGATCCACCTCTCTGGCGCTGAACAACCTTGACTTGATTTTAGGAGCTGCCATTGAGGCCAGTCTGATACCGCCACCGAAACCCCGAGAAAACTGGCGTCTGCTGATGAACCGATTAGCGGAACAAGCCCGCGATGCTTATCGAAGCGTGGTCAAAGATGACGCACACTTTGTCGATTATTTCGATCAAGGCACACCGGAAAAAGAACTCGCCAAGTTGGCCTTGGGTAGTCGGCCCGCTCGTCGACCCGGTGGCCCCGGCGTCAAAAAAACGATCGATGACCTGCGAGCAATTCCATGGGTTTTCGCTTGGACTCAGAAACGCTTAATGCTGCCCGCCTGGCTCGGCACTGACGCTGCTTTCGCCGAAGAATTTACCGGCAAAGATTGGCATACATTGCGTGAAATGATTGCCGAGTGGCCGTTTTTTCAATCCCAACTAAACATGTTGGAAATGGTATTAAGCAAAGCCGATACCGCGATCGCTCAAGAGTATGACGACGTGCTGGTGGAGTCCGCGCTGCAACCCCTGGGGCAAGCGCTCAGAGAGCGATTACTAGCACTGATCGAACACTTGAATCGCCTGAAGGGCCAAACTCGGTTGTTGGAAAGTTCACCGGAAATCCGTCGCACGTTGGAGTTACGTCATCCTTATACGGACCCGTTGCATTTTTTGCAGATCGAACTGATGGCCCGCAGTCGGGATTCCAGCGAAACCAGCATCTATGTCGACAAAGCGCTGCTGGTCACCATTGCCGGGATAGCCGCCGGCATGCGTAATACTGGTTAATAATGCCGGTTAATAATACCGGTTAATAATAACAGTTAACCTTCACTGCGGTGCAGCCAGCTTTGCGGCGCCACTCACGCCAACAGGACTAACGACAATCGACGTCGATCGCCTTGGAAGCGCGAATGGCCTTAGCCAGCGCCTCTTCTATGGTCACGCCACGAGCTAATGCTACGCCCATTCGCCGCCGGCCGCTGACCTGCGGCTTACCAAACAGTCGAATTTCTGTATCCGGCTCAGTCAGCGCCTGATCGATATGCTGATAAAGCACCGAGTCAGACTCGCCCTCCACCAATAGCACACTTGACGCGGAAGAACCGTGCTGGCGAATAACCGGAATTGGCAGACCCAGGATAGCGCGAACATGCAGCGCGAACTGTGACAGGTCCTGGGAAATCATCGTCACCATGCCCGTATCATGAGGTCGTGGCGACACCTCACTGAAAATTACCTCGTCACCAGCAACAAACAGCTCGACGCCAAAAATACCATGGCCGCCGAGGGCATTCGTCACCTGCCTGGCAATAAACTCAGCGCGTTCGCGCGCCACGGGCGACATAGGCTGCGGCTGCCAGGATTCCCGATAATCGCCATCTTCCTGACGATGACCGATGGGTTCGCAAAATGTCGTTCCATCTTTGTGCCGAACTGTCAGCAAGGTGATCTCGTAGTCAAACTGGATAAAACCCTCAACGATGACCCGACCGGCACCTGCGCGTCCACCTTGCTGCGAATAGCGCCAAGCAGCCGCCAGCGCCTCTGACGATTTCACCAGGGTCTGACCCTTACCCGACGATGACATCACCGGCTTGATCACACAAGGTAAACCAATCAACGTCATCGCTGCCTGGCACTCCTCTTGAGTATCGGCGAAAGCATAGGGCGAGGTCGGTAGACCCAACTCCTCAGCCACCAGACGCCGAATGCCCTCACGATTCATGGTCAACCGGGCAGCTCTGGCGGTAGGCACCACACGATAGCCTTCAGCCTCCAAGTCGACCAGCGTGTCGGTGTTCAGCGCTTCAATTTCCGGAATGATAAAGTCAGGCTTCTCTTTTTCAACAATATCTCGCAGCGCTGCACCATCCAACATTGAAATCACATAAGATCGATGGGAAACCTGCATGGCCGGCGCATCAGCGTAGCGATCGACTGCAATCACCTCAATCCCCAAGCGCTGTAGCTCGATCGCAACTTCCTTACCCAACTCGCCGCTGCCACAAAGCAGTACTCGGGTCGCGTTAGCTGATAGAGGGGTACCTACTGAAGTACTGATGATGGTCATATCGCGTCCATAGTTGACAGCTAGCAAGAAATCAAGGGTAACAAATTTGTCCAGGCCAGAATATCGCCAATCAAGCTGGAACGAAACACGCCTAAACGCTGGTTGAATCAGACCGAATCTTTAGTTACTATGGCGCTCCTTCAAGGGGCAAACAACTGCCGTTGATCAAAGGTTATTGGGGCCATAGCTCAGCTGGGAGAGCGCAACACTGGCAGTGTTGAGGTCGGCGGTTCGATCCCGCCTGGCTCCACCAATAACTTCATGGCTTTTTTACGCAGTAAAAAAACATGAAGCCCGGCAGGTGTTACACCGTAACACCGAGATACTTCATGGCTTTTTTACGCAGTAAAAAAACATGAAGCCCGGCAGGTGTTACGCAGTAACACCGAGAGGGATACCCCCCCCGCACTCGTATATCTCTATCCACCCACTTCATGGCTTTTTTACGCAGTAAAAAAACATGAAGTTCTCTTCTCTTCTATCGACCCAACTGTTTCTCCAATCGCTCGATCGCCTGTTCGGCAGAATCCAGCGCCAGGCCAATCCGTATCCGTAGGGTCTCAACATCAACCCCGTCAGAACTCTTTTTGCCTTCCATATACCGTGCATAGACACCATGCACGATGGCCGCGGTTTTCCAGCGATTAAAGCCGACATAAAAATCCAGCATGGTCAGGTCACGACCGGTCCTGGCAGCATACCGATCGGCTAAATAAGCCCGACTCGGAAATCCGGGCAATGAAGTCGGCCCACCGGGTCCAGCGAGCACTGGGTCACCAGGCTCTGACCACTGATTTAAGGCATAGGCCAGATCTGCCAGCGGATCACCCAGAGTCGAAATTTCCCAATCAACCACTGCCGCCACAGTTCCATCAGCGCCAATCAAGCAATTGTGCAGGCCATAGTCACCATGCACCACTTTGGCAGGCCCCTGATCAGGCATATGCTCGAGAAAATAACGCTGCAGTTCATGGGCTCTGGGGTCATCATATTGTGCCGGCTCGATGGACGCCGTCCAGGATCGATACCAGGTCTTCAACTGACGCCCTACATAATTTTCTTTCTTCCCTAAATTACCTAATCCCAACTCATCGGGATCCAGTGAATGCAGGTCTGCCAGAACATCAATAAAAGAATGCGCTAAGGTCACTCGATTCTCTGGCGCAACCCATTCGAGGCAATCATCCGCGTTATACAGAGGCCGGCCGTTGACCACACCCATCACATAAAACCATGCGCCCGTCACGTCAGGGCTCTCACAGAAACCCAGAGCCGCTGGCACGGGCACAGCCGTCGGCCCTAGGGCCTTGATCAATGCCCACTCGCGCCCCATGTCGTGTGCCTTGGGCAAGAGTTCGCCCATAGGCGGTCGCCGAATAACCGCCTCGGCGCCATCCAGCGCGACGATTTTATAGGTCAAATTGGAATGCCCGCCGGGTAAGCGAGTCCAGGTGAACGGCGGTGTCAGGGAGGGAATATTGGCGGCAATCCAGGCTTCTACAGCCGGTATATCGTAGCCTTCATGGAGCTGGGTCATGGTCTGGGTCTTTCCTGAAATCAAAGGTTAAACATGACCCATACCGCGGCAGCTTGCAAGCGGCATCAGTCACTCTGCCGAGTTTCATCAACGGCTCGAGAGGTCTTTGCTAGGACCGTGACAGCGGCCGAGATAACACGTTTAGAAAATCAATGGTTCCACCAAGGCCTATCGGAGAACGATCGCATATCAAGCTCGTGAGTCCAGGTCGAACGGTGCTGCTGCGCTAGGTGTAAGTAGGTCTCGGCAATTTTCGCGGGCAACATCAAGCCATCATGGGCTTGCCCACGAGTCTCGCGCAGGGCTCGAAAGCCTTCGGCACCCAGCATTTTACCCAAGGTATCCGGAGCGTCTACGGCCCCATCGATAATGATATGACTGACATGAATACCCTTCGGACCAAACTCCGCATTCAAAGACTGACAGAGCATTCGGCGCCCACCCATGGCTGCGGCATGGGAATGCTGACCACCATTACCCCGCACCGCCGCGGTGGAAGATGTGACCAAAATCGTGCCTTTACCTCGCGCCACCATGCCTGGACAGACCGCCGAGGCCAGCCGGAACAAGCCAAACGTACCCAACCGCCAGCCAATCTCAAAGGCCTTATAACTGGTATCTGCCAAGCTTCGATCACCAATCTGAGCCCCCAGGTTGTAGATCACCACCTCAATCGGTCCTATATCAGCCTCGATGGCAGCAACTCGAGATTCGATGGCATCATTTTCAGTCGCATTCAACAGGTAGCCTGTTGCTGCCCCCCCAGCAGCCTTGATCTCACCGATCATGCGATTCAGGCCGTCTTCATCACTGCGACGACACAGCACCACATGGTAGCCCTCTCGAGCGAACCGCTGCCCCACGGTTCCACCGATACCGGCACCCGCCCCCATTACCAAGCACACTGGCTGCATCACACTCTCCTGTCGGTCATTCTTGTTACTCTATCAGCGCGTATTTTAAGCCTAATCTAAAACCGGCCAGAGCTACAGCTTCTCTGCCAGCTGGCTTGCGGGTACATCAGCGCCACGACGCCGACTAAAACTCGGGAGCGACTCGTACCCGACTCACTAGTTCATAAGCATGGGCCAACGCCACCAGCTGCGCATCTGAGCTAGCTGCACCAAAGAACGTCAAACCGACAGGCAAGCCTTCGATAAAACCTGCTGGTAGCGTCACTGCGGGGTAACCGGCGACTGCTGCCAGCGACGCACTGGATATTCCTGAAGAGCGATCGCCATTAACATGATCTGTGAGCCACGCGGGGCCCCCGGTAGGCGCGATAAGTGCATCAAGCTCATGGGCTTTGATCGCCCCATCAATACCATTTTGCGCCAGCGCCTTACTCAGGTGCAAAGCTTCTAGGTAGACCTGTTCATCGAGGGGCCCCTTAGTTTGAGCCAGTTCCAGTGTTTCCTGCGCAAAAAAAGGCATGACTTTGCCTGCTTGCTGCTGATTGTAGGTAATGATAGTTTGCAGGTCGGGCAGAGTGGCGTCAGACTTTGCCAAGTAAGCATTCAGACCGGCCTTAAACTCGTAAAGTAGCACTTCAAACTCTGCTTGCAGCAATCCCTGTGTCTCGATCTGGATATCATCGACAATCACCGCTCCTTGTCGGCGCAGTGTTGCTAAACTGTCAGTCAGGATTTGTTCTACTCGGGCATCGGCATTGGCACCGGCGTAGTTCCTCCAGACGCCTATGCGCTTACCCTTAAGCGAAGCATTCTCGATCGCCGCCAGCACGTCAGGCGTCTCGTGCGGAAATGGCGGCGCCGACGTGTCATTGATGTCTTCGGCCATCAGCACTGAATAGAGTATCGCCGCATCCGCTACCGTGCGCCCCATCGGGCCCGCCGTGTCTTGACTATGGGCGATAGGAATAATGCCTTGCCGGGAAACCAGACCTAACGTCGGCTTGATACCGACGATACCGTTGCTGCTCGCCGGGCAGACGATAGATCCATCGGTCTCAGTGCCGATAGCGACGCTGACCAGTCCCGCGGCCACGGCTACTGCCGAGCCGCTAGATGAACCACAGGGGTTACGGGTTTGATCATAGGCATTTCGAGTCTGGCCACCCAGACTGCTCCAGCCACTGGACGAATGGTTTGAACGAAAGTTGGCCCATTCACTGAGATTGGTCTTGCCCAGAATAATCGCGCCGGCCGCCCGCAGACTCGTGACGATAAAGGCATCGCGATCGGCATAATGGTTCTGCAAGGCCAACGATCCAGCACTCGTTGCCATCTTGTCGGCAGTATCGATGTTGGCTTTGAGCAACACCGGAATCCCATGCAGTAACCCCCGAACCGATCCATTGCGACGCTCCTGATCGAGAGTGTCGGCTATCGCCAAGGCGTCGGGATTGAGCTCGATGACGGCATTCAAAGCTGGACCTTGCCGGTCCAGTTGTTCAATACGATCGAGGTAATAGCTTGTTAACGTGCGAGCATCCAATTCACCCATCGCCATTTTGGCCTGCAGGGTTAGAATATCCGTGTTGCCGTAGCTCATGAGCTGCGGCTCCTCTCTGGGCTCACAGGCTGCCAGCAATATCAGCGTGGCCAGCAGGGCAAAAAAACGTCTCATCACCAAACCACCTCGCTGATAAAATAGCCGAACGCCAACCTCGCGTGTTGTGACAAGGACTATTAAATGCGCAGTAAGATAGCATTGTCCGAGGTTTGATAGCAGGTCCTATTGACAGCGATCAGGTCGCTACGATTTTCCGGCAGAGAGTGATTACAGTGGCGCGGAGCTACATCGGCGGAACGGGTTAAAGCTGTCGTACCGGAGGCGCGCTCTTATGTTCGCGAGACCACGCAACACCTTAGTCAAAGAGCTTGCAACTTCAGCATTGGCTGCCTGAAATCGCCCGCTTAAAAGAGGCCAGCGGATAGCGCGTCCGCTGGCACGCAAATAGATTTATTCTTGTTCCATTGACCAGGTCTTACTGCTCATGCGCGCCTGTTCCCACTCTGACAGATTGTCGTCAACAGCAAACTGCGGCAGACGGCGTTTGATTTCTGTCATATCAGCAAATAAATCTTGTTCCATTTTTAACTCAGCCTGTTGCATAGCCATAACCGCAGATCCTATATGAATGTGTGAACGTCAATTTCATTGCTTTGAAACTGAAAAGGACTTTATCAGACGTAAAAATAAATGTTTAAGGAATAGTTGGCATCTAATATATTCCAATAAAGACTCATTTAAACTCCGGAATAACCCCCAGTCAGCGCCGGCCAAACAGCAATCGAATGACCGCGAGTAGCTAACAAAATGGCAGACAGACTGGACCATTGCGGCATTTATTCAGGCTTTTTTCGTTTTTCAGACTTGTTTCGCCAGACCGGTTTCGTCAGACTGACGCGTCACCGGCAGGCTCGGGCTTGGGCCAGTGATGCGACAGGGTATTGCAACCCACCAACTTGCTGAGCAACAATGTTGCCAGCCTGCTAAGCAACAATGTTGCCAGCACGGTCAGGTCCAATAACCGCTTGAGCCTGAGTCACCGACCTCGCAGCGATTTTAAAAGCTGCCGAAGTTATAGGGCTACTAACAATACAAAGACATCAGGGATGCGGACACACCGCCGACCTCAACAGCACTTTTTAGTGTGGATTAAGCTATGAACAAGACATACCGTAAATCACTACCCGGCACGGACCTGGATTATTTTGATACCCAGGCCGCAGTTGATGCGATTCAAGCCGGCGCCTATGCACAATTGCCCTACACTTCCCGTGTGTTCGCTGAGAATCTCGTACGTCGGTGCGACCCAGCGGTTCTGACCGACTCCCTCAAACAATTTATCGAACGCAAACGCGACCTGGACTTTCCCTGGTTTCCTGCCCGCGTGGTCTGTCACGACATTTTGGGACAAACCGCGTTGGTTGACCTCGCCGGCCTGCGGGACGCCATCGCGGCTAAAGGCGGCGACCCTTCGCAGGTGAACCCTGTGGTCCCGACTCAGTTAATTGTCGACCATTCGCTGGCAGTTGAGCATGCTGGCTTTGACACGCAAGCTTTCGAGAAGAATCGCGCCATCGAAGACCGTCGCAACGAAGACCGTTTCCACTTTATCAATTGGACCAAAGAAGCTTTCAGGAACGTGGATGTAATCCCGCCTGGTAATGGCATCATGCACCAGATTAATCTGGAACGAATGTCACCAGTCATCCAGGTCCGCGACGGTGTTGCCTTTCCTGACACCCTGGTGGGCACGGACAGCCACACACCGATGGTTGATGCACTCGGGGTTATCGCCGTTGGCGTTGGCGGGCTTGAGGCCGAAAGTGTCATGCTCGGCCGCGCTTCTTATATGCGTCTACCAGACATTATCGGTGTGAACCTTACCGGCAAGCCACAACCCGGCATCACTGCTACTGATATCGTTCTGGCCCTAACGGAATTCCTCCGCGACGGCAAAGTGGTATCGAGCTATCTTGAGTTTTATGGTGAAGGCTCAACTCACCTCACCCTGGGTGACCGCGCCACCATTTCTAATATGACGCCGGAATTCGGTGCCACCGCTGCGATGTTCTACATCGATCAGCAAACGATTGATTACTTGCGCCTCACCGGTCGAGAAGACGAGCAAATCAAGCTGGTAGAGACCTATGCCAAAGCCACCGGCCTGTGGGCTGAAAGTCTCACAGACGCGGTATATGAGCGGGTACTGACCTTTGACCTGTCATCTGTAGGTCGTAATATTGCCGGTCCGTCCAACCCACATCGAAGGGTATCAACATCGGACCTGGCCGCCCGCGGCATCAGCGGTATCATCGAGAATGAAGCCGGAAAAATGCCCGATGGTGCAGTCATTATCGCCGCAATCACCAGCTGCACGAACACCAGTAACCCGCGCAATGTGATTGCCGCTGGCTTGATTGCACGCAATGCCAATGCCCTGGGTCTGACGCGCAAGCCCTGGGTTAAAACCTCACTGGCACCAGGCAGTAAAGCCGTTCAATTGTATTTGGAAGATTCGAATCTGCTGCCAGAACTCGAGCAACTGGGTTTTGGCATTGTTGGCTTTGCCTGCACTACTTGTAACGGTATGAGCGGCGCCCTGGATCCGGTTATTCAACAAGAAGTGATCGACCGAGACCTATATGCCACAGCCGTATTGTCAGGCAACCGGAATTTTGATGGGCGGATTCATCCCTATGCCAAGCAGGCATTTTTAGCATCGCCACCGCTGGTCGTCGCCTATGCCATCGCCGGCACGATACGCTTTGATATTGAAAAAGACATTCTAGGCTACGACACTGAAGGCCAGCCCGTCAGACTAAAAGATATCTGGCCGAAGGATGAGGAAATAGACGCAATCGTCAAGCAGAGTGTCAAACCAGAGCAATTTCGTCAGGTCTACGATCCTATGTTCGTTACCTTGAAGGACGTCACTGACCAAATCGATCCGCTCTATGACTGGCGCCCCGCCAGCACCTACATTCGCCGCCCACCTTATTGGGAGGGCGCCTTGGCTGGAGAACGAGCACTCAAGAACATGCGCCCTCTGGCCGTGTTAGGTGACAATATCACCACTGACCATTTGTCACCTTCGAATGCCATCATGCTCGATAGCGCAGCCGGCGAGTACCTACATAAGATGGGCCTGCCGGAGGAAGACTTTAATTCTTACGCGACTCACCGCGGTGATCATTTGACGGCGCAAAGAGCCACATTTGCCAATCCAAAACTGCTGAACGAAATGGTCCTGGAAAATGCTGAAATTAAGCAAGGCTCATTGGCACGCTTGGAGCCAGAAGGTACGATTACTCGCATGTGGGAAGCCATTGAGATCTATATGGAACGGAAACAGCCCTTGATCATTATTGCTGGCGCTGACTATGGTCAAGGTTCTTCTCGTGACTGGGCAGCTAAGGGCGTTCGTCTGGCGGGTGTCGAAGCGATTGTCGCCGAGGGTTTTGAGCGCATTCACCGAACTAATCTCGTGGGCATGGGCGTTCTACCGCTGGAATTCAAGGTTGGCGAGAACCGTGCGACCTATGCAATTGATGGCACAGAAACCTACGACGTGATTGGCAAGCCAACACCCCGAGCCGCCCTGACTTTGGTCATTACCCGTAAAAACGGTGAGCAGCTCGAAGTACCCGTCACCTGCCGACTAGATACAGCAGAAGAGGTTTCGATTTATGATGCGGGCGGTGTACTGCAACGTTTTGCGCAGGATTTTCTGGAATCAGCCAACGCTTAAACACAGCCTGCATACATAGATTATTAACAGGCGATTCGCTACCAATAGGCGGCCTTAACTAACGAGAAAACTATGCCTCACGCTCCTCAGATTAAAATTCCTGCCACCTACATGCGTGGCGGCACTAGTAAAGGGGTGTTCTTCAATCTCAACGACATGCCCGAGTCGACCCAGATTGCCGGTGCCGCTCGAGATGCATTACTATTGCGTGTTATCGGCAGTCCTGACCCCTACGGCAAACAGACTGACGGCATGGGGGGCGCAACCTCCAGCACCAGCAAAACCGTCATTTTAGCGAAGAGCAGCCAGCCAGATCACGATGTAGATTATCTATTCGGTCAGGTCGCCATCGACAAGGCCTTCGTTGACTGGAGCGGCAACTGCGGCAACCTGTCGGCGGCAGTCGGCGCGTTCGCCATCAACAGCGGCCTGGTAGATGCCAGCCGCATTCCCAAAGATGGTCTCGCAACCGTGCGTATCTGGCAGGCAAATATCAAGAAGACGATTATCGCCTATATCCCTATCACCGATGGCAATGTACAGGAAACCGGTGACTTCGAACTCGACGGTGTGACATTCCCTGCAGCTGAAGTCGTACTGGATTTTATGAACCCAGCAGACGATGACGCTGGCGGCTCAATGTTCCCAACGGGACAGGTAGTGGACGATCTTGAAGTACCCGGCGTCGGCACTCTTAAAGCAACCATGATCAACGCGGGCATTCCGACCATTTTCGTCAACGCCCACGACATTGGCTACAGCGGCAGTGAACTGCAGGATGACATCAACAATGATGACAAGGCCCTTGCCATGTTTGAAACCATCCGGGCCTATGGCGCGGTGCGTATGGGATTGATTGATACCATTGAGCAGGCGGCGGGACGTCAGCACACACCTAAAGTCGCTTTTGTCGCCGCACCTGACGCCTATGTGTCGTCCAGCGGTAAAGCCATTACGGCTGCCGATATTGACCTGCGTGTGCGCGCCTTATCCATGGGTAAACTGCATCATGCCATGATGGGTACCGCGGCTGTCGCCATCGGGACTGCAGCCGCCATACCTGGCACCCTGGTGAATCTTGCCGCCGGCGGCGGCGAGCGGGATGCGGTGCGCTTCGGCCACCCTTCCGGCACGCTGCGAGTGGGCGCCGAGGCCAGCTTGGTCAAGGGTGATTGGGTTGTCGTCAAGGCCAGCATGAGCCGCAGCGCACGGGTGTTGATGGAAGGCTGGGTACGCGTGCCTGGGCCCATTTAGTACCGTCTAGTTAGTACCGTCTAGTTAGTACCGTCTAGTTAGTACCGTCATTCGAAAAACAACATGCAGCAATGCTTGTGCGCTTGATAGCCTGCAGCGACGAATAAGCGTCAGAAGACCACCATGCCGGCGGCCCCCCCGAACATAAGGTGGCCGGCGTGGTTGCGTAAACGCGCGCCAAAATTAAACTCATCACCGCCAATGCCATCATTCTCGTCGAAGTGTCGTATTTCGTCGGTGTCAGGCTTCAACTCTGACAAGCCCTTATTACCACTCAACCAGATTTCGCCTGAAGGACTCTCCAAGATACCGTAAATCGTATCACCGCTGAGGCCGCTGCCTTTAGTATAGTGTTTGAATACCGGCCGATTGGCTTGCCTGTCTACCGCTGACCAACGATTCAAACCAGCGGCCAGGGTGCCAACCCAGAGTGAACCGTCAGTGGCTTCCAGAATTTCCCAGGCGGTGTCATGGGAAATGCTATCGGGATTTTTGGGGTCATGCATATAACGCATAAATGTGCCTGAATCAGCATTGAAACGATTCAAACCCCCATCCTCAGTGCCAATCCAAAACACACTCTGCCTATCTCGATAGATCGTCAGCACGCGATTGCTGCCCAAGGTGGTGTCATCATTCGCTTGATGGATATAACGCGTTATCTTTTCGTTGGCCAGATCCAGCCGATTGAGCCCGCCACCATAGGTGCCAATCCAGATTGCATTATCCGTGGGAAAAATAGCCGTGATACCGTTAGCGCCAATAGATTCTTCATCGGCGGGATCATGCGCAAAATGAGCCACTTCACCCAAACCCGGGCCGAGTCGATATAGCCCGGCAGTTCGGGTGCCTATCCAGACATTGTTGGTCTCATCGATCGCCAAGGCCATGATGCGCTTATCCGCCAAATTCTGGTCGGGCAGTGATGCGGAATGATAAACGTCTTCATCGACGTTTGAATGGGTCAGACGGTTCAACCCACCACCATAGGTGCCAATCCAGATATCACCACTCTTGCTCTCCGCTATGGTCGTGACAATATCATTAGATAAATGCCCTGACTCAACGTCATAGCGCTGAAATAGCTCGCCTCTATGACCCAAAATTCCCCTATCGCCGGTACGAGCAGACTTTACGCCGAAAGACCCATCGACAGAATTTGTCGACGCATTCAGCAAGAACGGAGTCTCCGCGCCAACTGGTCTCTTGAGATTGAGGCCCCCGTAGGTGCCAACCCACAGCATCTGTTTGTCATCTTCAAACAGCGAGTCAATTCGATTGTCAGACAAACTATGTTGATCTGTAGATGTGTGCCTAAGCGTGACAAACTCTTGAGCCTCAAGTGACCAGTTTGCCAGCCCCTGATCCGTCGCGATCCAGACAGATCCCAGATGATCAATCAAGATATCTCTGACCAGATCATCGGGCAGTGAATGCAGATCATCCTTGATGTGCCGGAATTCGGTGACGCTCGACGTCGCTGGATCGAAAACTCGCAACCCATTGGCATGTGTGCCTATCAGTAGCTTACCTTGGTGCTCACGTACCACCCGCACATTCCGGTCAACCCCACCAATATGCTGTTTGAATTGCGTCTGCCCATCTTCCAGAACCGCCAAGCCAGCTTCGGTCGCCACATACAATTTTTGATTCCACTCAGCGATATAGTTGATGGAATCACTCGGCAGACTGGTCTCGTCTGTTGCATCGTGACGATAGTGAATGAACGTATCCTTCGCCTCATTCAACCGACTCAGACCACCGCCTTTGGTGCCGACCCAGATCTGATGATAACTATCTTCATACACAAATCGAACCTGATTCGAACGCAGACTCTGAGGGTCATCGGGATCATGCAGGTAATTGAAAAAGTTGTTCTCCCGCCTATTGAACCGGCTCAGCCCACCATTATTCGAGCCCACCCACAATTGACCTTGATGGTCGACAACCATTGACCAGATCCAGTCACCGCTGATGGCACTGGGATCCCCTACGACATGCTCATAGGTTACGAAACCTTGACCATCAAAACGATTCAAGCCCGCTTGACTGCCAACCCAGATATCACCCTCGTGATCCTGCACCAAAGCAGTAATGCTCGCATGCGACAGGCCCTGCCCCGTGCCTAGTCGTTCAAACTCGCTGGCTTGCGCAACAACAAAAACTTGAATAAGACTCAGCACAAAGCTAACGACAGGCACTTTCAACAAGCCAGGTCTTTGATTTCTTATCATCTCGATCCACATGTGAGCACATCCGTGTCGTGTCATTCTGAAGGCTTTGATCTATTTTGAACCCAAGTGAACCAACATCACTGGACCCGAATCTTTTTGATCACAGCCCTGCCATCCAGCGGCAAGCTCGCCTAACGCAGTGGAGGCTAGCTCTCGCGATACAGACTGCATAACTCAGGATGCACAACTCAGGCCAAGTATGGTTTGGCTCCGCGTCATCCGAAAAAGTATTTTTTCTCGTTATTTTTCATCGGATTACATTCATAGTGTGGGTTGAACTAGTTACTGACCCCGCATCAGCGATAGGGACCTGATCACAATTTCGCAGCGCCGCTACGAAATTCTGGAAACTGACTCAAAAATGTGGCAACGGGTGCCTATGCTTGCACCCTCGGCGTGCACCCTAGACTGACAGGCTGACTATACATCACGACTTCACGACGATTCCTCCGTGGAACGCACGCTGGATCGATTTCACTACCGCGAAAAAGTCCCCTTTGTGTATACTGTGACGTCAGAAAATTGAGCGACCGTCATGCCATCAGATCCTGCAACACTTGCGGCAACCGCCTCCACAACTGCCTCCAAAACAGCCTTAACAACCAAAATTAGCTGTGCTGAATTTCTCGAAATGCGCCATCCCGTTGACACCTTGCAGTGGCGACTGCCCGTCGTTGAGCGAACCACCGGCGGCCGCGGCTCCCTGTTTGGCGGCGTTGGGCTTGCTGCAGGAGTCATTGCTTTAGAACAAGCGAGCGGTAAACCTATTATCTGGGCTACGGGCCAATACCTGTCGATCACCCAACAACCGGCAGTAGTCGACCTTGAAGTATTGTTACCCGCAGTGGGTCGCAACGTCACGCAGGGCCGTGTGGTTGGCCACCTCGGCGACAAGGAAATTATTACGATACTTGGCGCCTGCGGATCTCGGCCCAATGCCGTACAACGTCTGTGGGAGACAATGCCCGACGCACCACGGCCTGAAGCATGCGAAGCGCTGGGAAACCACCACGAGACAGACTCGCTGCATCAGCATGTCGACGTTCGAATGGCCCGGGGCATGTTCGGCTTCTCCGGCACTGGCACTCCCAGCGGCGATGCCGGTAGTATGTTGTGGGCAAGAATGCCCGGTGTACATCACGATGCCGGAGCACTAGCGATTATTGCCGATTATATGCCGTCAGCTTTGGGCAATGCTTTAGGCCAGGTTACCCACTGCACCAGCATCGACAACACCATCCGGTTTGCCGACTTGTGTGACAGCGAATGGGTGTTATGCGATAACCGTATCGAATATATCGGCAATGGATTCGGCTACGGCACAGTCAATATGTGGAGCGACACAGGCCGTTTGCTTGCTACTGCGAGTCAATCCATGATCGTCCGAGTCCCTGCGGAATAAATACCAAGGCGCGTACTGGCTGGTGGCAAAAAGCACGCCGCCTCGGTGCTCGCCCCCAGCTGGATCGTCGCTGTGTCAGCTAAAGCATCCTCGTTGCGCAATCCAGCCTAGTCGAATAAGTCCTTAAAGGATTTTCACATCACCGCACCCAGGTTTCATCGACACCCATCGACGAGCCCATCGCCAAACAGCCCTTTTTATTCTACTATCGAAATGCGCAAGCCAACCCTATCAAAGGTGGCTGCCCTGCCAGACACGCGCGCAGCGTTAATATATAGAGGTTTAAGGCATATGATCACTCAACAACGCGTGATGGAGATACTGAACAAAGGCAGCGGACAGGATCGCACGAGTTTAATTTGCGATCGATTCCTAGCGATACTAATCATCCTTAACCTTGTCTGTATCTGCCTCGAGTCGGTGCAAACCATTGCGCAACAATATGCTACCGTCTTGCTGTACTTTGAGATCTTTTCCGTGAGTGTCTTTAGCGTCGAATACGCACTACGGCTTTGGTCAAGTCCACTAAACCCGCATCTCAAGGGTAAGACTGCAAACCAGCGCCGTTTTTCCTACATAACGAGCTTTACCGGGGTGATTGATTTGCTCGCGATATTGCCGACCTTTTTGGCAGTCTTCGGCACCACCATGGACCTGCGTTGGCTGAGAACATTGCGTTTGGTACGTTTACTTAAACTGTCTCACTACTCCTCAGCCCTAGAAGATCTATTTTCCGCAGTCTACCAAGAGCGACGATCCTTTCTCGCCGCGATGTACATTATGTCTATCGCCCTGTTTATGGCCAGCGCGCTGATGTATCTGGCAGAGAATGCAGCACAACCTGACAAATTTAGCTCAATTCCCCAAGCCATGTGGTGGGCTGTAGTGACACTCACAACAGTCGGCTATGGCGATGTCGCGCCCATCACGCCCCTCGGTCAAATCATCGGCGCTTTGACCGCCATATCGGGCATTTGTGCTGCAGCGCTGTTGACCGGGATCGTCGCATCCGCATTTGCGAACCAGATGGCACGTCGCCAGGCTATTTTTGAAGCTGAGGTGAACACCGCTCTACACGATGGTGAAATATCCAAGGACGAAGCCAGCACGATTGAGATGCTACGCAATGAATTCAAAATCACCGAGGAACACGCACTGGCCATCATCCAACTGGCTAAAGAAAACCATGACATAAAATGAAGATTAATTACGGGTGTTATTTCTCATCATTTCAAACTGACTATCAAGATAAGTACCAATTCCCTGCATTTGATCAACCAGCGTATCCATCGCGGCAAACTGCTTAAGATAGCCCTCATAAGCTGCTGTAAGGCGCAGCTCAATGTTAGCTAAGCGTTCCTCATAATCGACGATGGACAATTCCGCATTGCTTTGCCGTGTCTTCAAAGCGCCAGTATCAGAGATCAATTCATCTAACGCTGTCACGGTATCCGCGGCAAAGCCTTTTGACGCTAATGAAAACGCATTTTGATCATTTGTGTCGGCTGACAACATTGTCACAACATCATCGAAGTTAGTCGCGACAACCGAATTATAAATTTCCTCGTCCAATGACAAGTTCCCATCAACACCTAACTGCACACCAATGTCTCGCAGTGCGCTGACTGAAGTTCCCGGCGTCGAGGAGTCTGCTAACATCGCATCACGTACTCGATCACGGAGCATTCTCACAGTAGAATAATCAGACGACAAGGAACCGCTAAACTCACTCAGAGTCGAATCCGAGCTCGCCAATTCAGACAACAGAAGGTTAAAATCATTGTAGGCGACAATCAATCCATCCACAGCTGCTCGCATCGGGGCTTGATCTTCTTCGACCCGCACACTAATCGCCTGACTTGTGTCTGCTTCCAATAAATTGAGCGTCACACCCGGAACCAGGTCCGTAAAACTATTAGTTTCCCGTGTAATATTTGTAATCCCGTTCATGGTCACGATTGCGTCCGCGGCACTGCGTAACGCATTCGAGCTGAAACCTAGATCCACCGTAGAACTGACAGAATAACTATTATCTGCCCCTGTAGGGCCATCTAGCACAATGCGCCAATCATCTCCTGTCGAGCTGGTATTTATTAGTAACGCACTAACACCAATGTCGGCTGCATTAATTGCATCAACTACACCCTGCGGCGTATCAGTAACCACACTAACTTGATGACTAACCGGGCTGGCCGCACCCAAAGACACGGTGATGGAAAATCCGGCACCGGCGTTCAATACAGCCGCTGTACCCGACTGTGAGCTCGACATATTACTTTGACTCTGCGCTAACTGCTGAACAGTGATATCGTAGACTCCGATCACAACATCGTCGCCATTGGTTTCGACGCCTATCGCGCTGGGAGCCGAAGACACCGCACTAGTCGCCCTTAACTCGCGCACATCATCCATCGAGGCCATAACATCGCTCAGTTCAGAAATACTATTGTAGGCAATAGAGTAACCTGAGATCGAGAGCGTTTTTTCTTCGATTTTGCTATTGATACGTGCCTTTAACGCCGCATTTTCTGCGTCCGCTAATGATTGCGCCAAGTTCTTGATATCGATACCAGAACCAGCATTCAGGGTCTGTACGATTGTCGATGCACTTGTAATTTCACTCATTAAAATACCCTATCTTGATCTCTAACGTGCTGACAAAACGCCATCAAAACATCATTGCTCGCTAAACGATGGTAGGTTCTGCAAACGGCTGCTACCGTTCTTTAGCGTATATAATCTAACAAACTCATTTGTGCGATCTTTGCAAAACTACTCTGAACTGCTTCCAGCGCAACCATCTGCGCGGATAACTCGGTAACCAGAACCGAATAGTCAACATCCTTTTCTTTGGATAAAACTCCCTCCAGAATAATTTTACTTTCTGCGTGTATATCCTGCTCTGATTCTATATTTGAACGTTCAACGCCAATAGACACCAATGCCAGCGTGGCTTTCTGCTGAATAGCATCAAGATCACCAATACTGTCGGCAACTGCTGCGCCACCGCCTTCAGATAGCGACACCACCAGCTTATCGAGCACGTCAAAAAAACCCTGCTCAATCGGCTCACCATCACTTCCTATCGAAGTCACGGCCCCAAACACTTCTGTCCCCGGCCTGTTTAATTCTACAGTCCGACTTTTCGCGATGTTCACATTCAAAGTTTCATAATCGCCAGAATATGACACTTGACCTGAATCAGCTGATTGAAATGCGGGACTTCCTGACAAACTGCCAGCAAAAAGGTAACGACCCTCATTATCCTGTGAATTCGCCAAGCCCAGCAACGCGTCCCTAAGCCCTTTGACTTCAATGCCTATGTATTCACGATCAATATCAGCCACGGTATCAGAAGCCCCTTGTATCGCTAATTCCTGAATCCTAATTATTATGTTATCCACGCCGCGGACTATGGACTCTTCATTCGCAAGACGTTCATCCACCAACGTAAGATTTCGCTGAAAGCTTTCTCGCTCAGCAATCGCCGTTTCTAATCGCAGTACTACTGCCGCCAGTTGGGGTTCGTCACTGGCTTTGACTAATTTAGTCCCTGTGGCGAGTTGAGCCTGCATATCAGCAATCTTCGATTGTGAGGTTACAATCTGGTTCGAGCTGTTGTTAAACATCTGATTCGTTGATATTTTCATGTTTTAGCCCTGCCTTAATTGCTTGCACTGAGAATCGTGTCAAACAGCTTCGAGGATGTTTGAATCACCTGTGCTGCTGCCTGAAAAGCTTGCTGAAATCTAATTAACGATGCCGCTTCTTGGTCTAGACTAACGCCCACTTTTGAATCTCTTTTTTCGACGGCCTGCTGATAGACAACCTCTAATGCGTCATTTGCTATGGTTGCGGCAAAACTTTTAGTACCCACGTCGTTAAGTATTTTGATGTAACCGCCCGAAAACGTATTACCACCGACGAAAACTCTTTCTTGCTGAAGATTTGCTAGCGCAGCAATAGACCCATTATTGCCAGAACCTGCTGCTGCTGGCTCTATAACAAATTCATCACCTGCTTCTGGCGCTTGATCAAAACGTACCGTGATATCGCCATACTGAACACCAATTAGATGATCATAAATTCGCTTCGCTACGATCGAACCAGATTCAACTTCGGTGATCGAGTAAGTTCCATCATCGGAAAAGCTGATCGAAAATTTAGCTTCCATAACTCTTGGGCTATTGCTTTGATTGAGCACACCGCCTGAAGCAGCCTTAACTGAAGTACTACCTGGCTCATCTCCCGTCACCAATATCGCTAAATCTTCCGGCACTGTTCCTGAAAAATACAATCCCGTTGACAAACCAAGTGCGGCTAAATCTGCGGGCTTACCACCGTGGCCTGCAGAGGTTACCAAGTCAAACTGAAGACCATCCGCCGAATCCAGGATTATCTGACCCGAATACAGTTTTGAGGATAGTCCTAGGGTATTAACCCCATCAACGTCAGTACTGGCAAGCGTAATGCCTTCGCCTTCGTGACCCGGCCTATTCAACAGATTAATTTTTCCATCGACATCAATATATGCATCAATATTTGTCGCAGCACTTGCACCGTTAATAACCGAAACCAGCGCATCTACATTAAGAGCTGATTCTGCGCCGGTAATAACCACATTGTTCAGCACCAAACTCGAGCCGTAGGCTAACGTTGACGGATTTACCTTGAGCAGGTTAGTCGCTTGCGCTGACACCCCAGTATCGTCGCTCTGCTGGTTAAGCCACGCAACCACGTCTAGTGCCGATAACTCTTCATTAGCTGGCAACACTAGTTCACTAAGCGCGATACCATTCAACCGCAAATCACCAGCTCCAATAATCGATTCGTCGACACCTGTAGCATTTACTTGCTGAGGAATTGATCCCGTGGTCATCGTGGTTAATGTACTTGTCGCACCGAGCGCGGTCTCAGCTCGATAGCCATAGACTATACCTAAATCTCGATAACTCGCGACGGCTTCGTTTTGCAATGCTGCATCACTGTAAACTGCTAATGAATCGAAAAACTCATTCGACAACAGCGTTTCAGGATCTGAAACTGATCCACCTAGCAATTGAACACCGTTGGCTGTCACCAACTGCAACTGCACAGAACTCGTCTCACTCGGCTGTATTTCAACCCTAAAATTGGTCGTTCCCGATGGCACCTGGGCCCAAAGCTCGCTACTACTGAAGCTAACGGTAGCGTCGAATTGACGAACATTAGCTGTTGACAAATCAAACACACCTGGGGCCACCAAGCTCGCATTTGGGCTGGAGTTGCTGTATTCAATCTGAGGCAGCGCTGACGAAACATTAGCAGAGGAGGCCATAACAGTTAATCGACTTGCCGCTGCGACTTCATTTTCGTTTTGTATAACCATCGTCATAAACTTGGCCGGACGGTCAACCACAGTTAACGTAAGAACTTCACCATCCTGTAAATCGCTGACATTTTTTAGCTTTACTCCATGAAGATCAACCTCACCTACATCATTAGCGGCGAAAAATGTCCTGACAGCATTGTCATCAACGATGAATCCATTATTTTGTTTGTCCCATGTTAGCGTCAACTGTTCACTAACCGCTTCCTCAGAATTGACGACACTGACATTCAGGTTGCCGAGGGAACCACCTGTCTGCGATTCTATTTCAACAGTCGGATCGACACGAAAAATATCCCCACCTAAATTACCATTCAAATCTAATCCCGCACGATGAACATCGTTAACCTCACTAGCCAGCGTCAAGGCAAAATGATCTAAATCTTCTATGGCTCTATGTAAAAGGTTATTCTTGAGGTCCAACAAGCCACCTACCGAACCACCCTGTAATCCTGGCAGTTGATACTGTTGCCCCTTAGCCTGCCCGCCTTTCAACTCGAGTGTGATGGTCGACCGATCAATAACACTGGTACCATGGGCTACTCTCAGTACACTTGCATTTTGCCCTTTTAAAAGACTCGAAGTTTCCCCTCCTCCAGCCAAACGCACGTCAGCCGCTCCAGAGGTCGCAATCTTGACCTCTATCTTCACTAATCCTGATAGCTCTCTTAACAGTAAGTCACGCTTATCCAGCAATGCCGCAGGCTGACTAGCTTCTGTTAGCTTGCGTTGTAGTTTGGTATTAATTATAGCTAGCTGATCTGTGATGCTGTTAATTTGCTTCACACCGTTGTCAATATCTGCTGTTGCCTCTGACCCAATAGCATCCAACTGCCCAGCAATAGACGACATTCTTGTTGCAAGAAAATCAGCCGCAGCCAGAAAGCTTGTTCTAAGAACAGTCGAACTCGGGTTAGTCGTAAGCTCATTAGCACCTGCAAAAAACTTATCCATAGCGCCCGATAGCCCTGCTGTATCGGAACCCATAACATCAACGATACGATTAGCGTACTGAATTGTTGGCTGCTGGAAACTGAGCTCACTGGTGCTGTTGCGAAGATTTTCTTCAGCAAAAGCATCATAGGCTCTAGTAACAGACTCGACTGTAGAACCGGTCCCAAGATAGTAAACGCCTTGAAGGCTAGGAGAATTTTCGACGCTCACAATTTCCTGTCGAGAATACCCCTCAGTATTCATGTTCGCTATGTTATTACTCACCGTCGTTAAGGCTTGACGGTATAGCTGCGTCGCTGAGGTGCCTATGGACAATAAATCGGTCATAATTGCTTCACACTATGTAGTATTGCTGGCTTTCCAGGCTGTAATTCTAAGGGCCTGCAAACCAAATTTTGGTCCTTTTTTACACCAACTCTGAGATCTTCTTTAAGCTAGTACTCAACGAGTTTTTATATTAGTAAAATCTGTTTTATAGCCATCCGCCGATTTAGCGCTCGCTTCTTGCTTACCGCTTATCATATTCGAATGACTGACGAGCCAATCGGCTACACCCAGTGATCCGCGGTCCGCCATCGAGATTGAAATTTCCTTATCAAACATCTCTTGATAGGTATCTAACTCACTTGACTCTGAATTTTCATCTTTAAAAGGCTCTATGGCAGCGCGCATTGATTTCATCATATCCTGCAGGAACATCGCTTCGAATTGAGTACCGACTTTTCGAGCTGCGGCATTCTCATCGGTAGTCGCCTCCACCCGCAACTTAGCCAGACCCGCAATATCATAAAATCCCGTAGACACTTCCATCTATATCACCACTAGTTCTGCTCGCAGACTGCCTGAGCGCTTCAGCGCTTCCAAAATAGCAATCAACGATGAAGGGGTTGCGCCAATGCGATTGACTGCGTCTACAATGTCTCTAAGTTCAACGCCTGATTCAAACATAAACATATTGCCTGCGCCGGCTTCAGAGACTTGTATATCCGCATTCGCAACCTCGACAGTTTCGCCCTCGGCGAACGCGTTGGGTTGAACCACATTATTGTCGGTATTAATTCGAACTGTAATTGCACCGTGGGACACAGCAGCAGCGGTTACTCTGACACTGCGATTAATTACAGCAGTACCAGTCCTTGAGTTAACAATCACTCTGGCCGTAGGCTCTCCTGGCACGACTTCTAAGTTTTCGATAGCGCTCATAAAAGCAACACGCTCGCGCCCCTCATTAGGGACTAAAAGTGCGACAGACACGCTGTCTAAGGCCTCTGCAGTTCCCCAACCAAACGTCTCATTAATCATATTTGCGATCGCGTTGCTCGTAGAAAAGTCTGCGTCTCTGACGTTAAGAACGACGTGGGAGCTGTTGTTAAATGGGGTTTCTACCATACGCTCGACGATAGCGCCGTTAGGAATCCGACCTGAGGTTGGCACTCCAATTTCAACGCTGGTACCCGCCGCGTTCACAGAAACTCCGGTCACCGTCAGCGGACCTTGTGCCAGTGCGTAGATTTGACCATCGACACCTTTAAGCTCAGCCATGATCAGGTTTCCACCACGCAGACTGCTCG
>Ga0115553_1000309_pt1 | contig 30504 bp, 29 predicted proteins | sample COGITO_mtgs_1103_2_FD_87284 | JGI IMG/M metagenome (GOLD analysis project Ga0115553, IMG submission 87284) | Pelagic marine microbial communities from North Sea - COGITO_mtgs_110331 | ecosystem: Environmental > Aquatic > Marine > Epipelagic | place: Germany:Helgoland, sampling site Kabeltonne... | reverse complement strand
TGACATTAGAAGCGGTTAAAGAATTCGAATTAAGTAAAAAAGATGCGCTCAGATGTAAGAATATGTGGGCGCTTGGCTTTGTTTATTGGCTCTTTGGTCGAGCCAGAACAACGACGCAACAATGGCTGACGGGGAAGTTTGCAAAACGACCTGAAATTGCAAATGCGAACATTGCAGCGATGAACGCGGGCCATGCTATGGGTGAAACCGCCGAATTGCCGGATGGCATCCATGGCTTCCATATTGCACCTGCTGACATTTCTCCTGGTCTTTATCGTACAGTGACTGGAACAGAAGCATTGGCATGGGGCCTCGCCAAAGGCGCTGAGTTGGCGGCATTAGAAATCCTGTTTGCGTCGTACCCAATTACGCCCGCGTCGCCATTGTTACATTCTTTGGCAAAGATGCAGCATCTGGGCGTGACGACATTTCAAGCCGAAGATGAGATTGCTGCAGCATGTGCGGCGATCGGGGCCAGTTATGCAGGTGCGCTTGGTGTGACGTCTAGTTCAGGCCCTGGCATTGCGCTAAAGGGTGAAGCCATCGGGCTTGCGCTTTCCGCCGAACTGCCGATGGTCATCGTGAATTCGCAACGGGGTGGCCCATCGACTGGCTTGCCAACCAAGACGGAACAATCTGACCTTTATCAAGCCGTTTATGGCCGAAATGCCGATGCGCCGATGGTTGTTTTATCAACGCGGTCAGCGGCAGATTGCTTCGATGTTGGAATTGAAGCTGTGCGTCTCGCGACGAAATACATGACACCCGTAATGCTTTTAACGGATGGGTATATTTCGAATGCGGCGGAGCCATGGAAAATACCTGATCTTGATGCGTACGAGCCCTTTCCGGTGACATTCCATACGGACCCCGATGGCTTTCATCCGTTTATGCGTGACGAAAAAACACTATCTCGTGTTTGGGCTAAACCAGGCACGCCTGATCTCATGCACAGGATTGGCGGTATTGAGCGGAGCTACGACACGGGACATATTTCTTATGACGCGGATAATCATCATAAGATGACAAAGATCCGTGCTGCCAAAATTGACGGGATCGCCAACGATATTCCACTGCAGGATGTCGAGCTTGGTTCAGTATCAGGCAAGCTTGCGATTGTTGGTTGGGGGTCAACCTACGGGCCAATCAACCGTGCTGTTGATAATCTCGTTAATCAAGGCAAAGACGTGTCGCATATCCATTTGCGGAATATCTGGCCTCTGCCGCGTAATCTGGGCGAGTTGTTGGCTGGATATGACAATATACTGATCCCAGAAATGAATAATGGTCAGTTGATCACATTATTAAGGGCTGAGTTACTTTTGAAGGCTGAAGGGCTCAACAAGATTTCTGGGCAACCATTCCGGATCAGTGAAATTGAGGACGCGATCCTCGAAATTTTGGAGCGTTGAGATGAACGATCTTGCACCACCAGCAAAACGCACAGCTAAAGACTTTGCGACCGACCAGGAAGTACGCTGGTGCCCGGGTTGCGGTGATTATGCAATCTTGCGCGCCGTCCAGAAGACTTTGGCGGATATTGACGCTGATCCAGCGAACACTGTTTTTGTGTCAGGTATCGGCTGTGCTGCCCGGTTCCCGTATTATGTTGAGACTTATGGGTTCCATACGATACATGGTCGCTCACCAGCTTTTGCAACGGGTATCAAGTTAGCTAATCCTGATCTCGACGTTTGGGTCGTCGGCGGCGACGGCGATATGCTGTCAATTGGCGCCAACCATTTGATGCACGTTATCCGACGTAATGTTGATGCGCAGGTGCTGTTGTTTAATAACGAAATCTATGGACTGACAAAGGGTCAGGCATCGCCGACTTCGCGCGCGGGGACACGCTCACCATCAACGCCTTTGGGATCTGTTGATAGTCCTGTGTCTGCATGTCTTTATGTCATGGGCGCAGGCGCACGCTTTGTTGCACGTGGCATCGATACACAGCAAAAAGATATGCCTGGGATTTTCGCACGTGCTCATGCGCATAAAGGTGCGAGTTTTGTTGAAATCCTGCAAAACTGCATCGTCTATAATGATGGTGTGTTTGCGAACATTACCGAGAAAGCAGTTGTAGCGGATCGACAGGTTGTCTGTGAGCATGGTCAGCCATTGGTTTTTGGTGCTGATAAGAACAAAGGATTGCGTCTTAACACGCAGACATTAGAACTTGAGGTTGTCACGTTCGGCGATGAAGGACCTGAAGCCGCTGGGATATTAATCCACGATGAGACGAAACGTGTGCTAGGTACTATGTTGGTTGGCATGGATGATGATGTGCTGCCTGTTGCTGTTGGGGTTATTTATTGTGACCCGGCGAAAAGTTATGACGAGGGCGTTAAAGACGTTAAAGCCGAAGCTGTGAAGCGCGCAGGCGGAGAAGACCTGAAAGCTATGATGCACGCTGGACATACTTGGACCGTTGCGAGTAAAGAATTAGCGGATTGAGTACTATGCGTGACGAGGAGGTGGCGTATGGGAATATCAGTAGCAATAATCGGCTCTGGGCCAGCAGGCTTTTATGCAGCGGATGCGCTTATCAAGAATGCAAATGACGTGCAGATTGATATTATTGAAAGATTGCCAACGCCTTACGGTTTGATCCGAGGCGGCGTTGCTCCAGACCATCAAACAACCAAAAAAGTTGCCATCAAGTTTGAGAAAACGGCCTTAAAAGATGGCCTGCAGTACTTCGGCAATGTCGAAGTTGGACGCGATGTTACGCTCGAGGAACTCCGTGAAATTTATGATGTGGTAATCTTGGCGATTGGCGCCCCCGCAGATCGCGTCCTGACAATCCCGGGGTCTGATAAAATTGGTGTACATGGGTCGGCAGCATTTGTCGGATGGTATAATGGGCATCCAGATTTTGTTGAGGTAGAGCCTGATCTTAATGTTGATGCCGCCGTCGTCATTGGTAACGGCAACGTGGCTCTGGATATTGCGCGTGTCCTTGTGCGGTCGAACTCAGGTCGGGCCAAAACGGACCTTCCAAATTACGCGCGGGCTGCAATGGACGCATCGCCGATAAAAGATGTTTATATAATGGGGCGTCGGGGCCCGATTGAAGCTAAATTCACGAATGTTGAACTTCGTGAGATGCTGGATTTGACCGAATGTGCGTCTGTTGTTGATGCAGCAGACCTTCCAGAATCTATTCCAGGTAGTGTTGAAAACCGTGACCGCAGATTGGCAGAAAAAAACCTGGAGACGTTGCGCGCGTTTTCTGAGCGAGACCCCGGCGCGAAACCCAAGCGTGCGCATTTCGGGTTTTATGCAATGCCTGTTGAAATCTTGGGTGGTGAACGCGTGGAAGGCATTCGGTTCGAGCGCACGAAACTCGAAAATGGGCGTGCCATTGGTACTGGTGAGATGATGGACATCCCTTGTGGGCTCGTTGTCGCGGCCATCGGGTATCGTGCCGATCCAGTGCCTGGATTGCCTTATGATGAAGCGAAAGGCATCATCCCAAATGACAAAGGTCGTATTGAAAAAGGTCTTTATGCTGTTGGATGGATAAAACGCGGTCCTAGCGGCGTGATATCATCAAGTCGCCCTGATGGGGTTGAAGTTGTTGAACACATTGCGGCCGATTTCCCAAAGGGAGGGGGAAAGGCCGGGCGTACTAAGTTGCTGGAACTATTGAATAAACGTGCCGTTCGAGTTGTTCATTTCGAAGACTGGAAAAAACTTGAAGCGGCAGAGCATCATCGTGCTGAACAAGCTCAACCGCGTCAGAAGTTCACGGATATCGATGATATGATGGATCATTTGGAAGGTAATTGACGGTGACAGATTTAACGTATGCAGGTGATCTCACACCACAACAAACGTGGGAAATGCTCAAGGACGAGCAGGATGCGGTCTTGATTGATGTCCGGACTGACGCTGAGTTCGCATATGTGGGAGAGCCTGAGCTTGGGGACATGAATAATCCAACGCATAAGATATGTTGGAAAATCTTTCCTGATATGAACAGAAATCCTCATTTCGAAGATGCTGTCCGCGATGTCGTCCGTACACAAGAAACACCGATCTTGTTTCTTTGCAGATCGGGAATTCGTTCGGCTGCTGCAGCGGCGACGATGACAGCGCTTGGATATCAACGATGCTATAATGTCGCCGAAGGATTTGAAGGCGATAAAGATGGCAACGATCACCGCGGATCGATCAATGGCTGGAAAGTCCGAGGATTGCCGTGGGTGCAAAAATAAAACGAGTTTAGATGTAGACGACTGAGCCCTTGGGGGATGCGTCGTTTAGAAACGTAACAACACCCGTGCGCTCAACGTTCAGGGACTGAATAGGGGGCGTATCTTCAAGGCCTTCAGCTCGCAGCCCCATTTCACAGACGAGAAATTTTACGCCGAGCTCATGACAGCTTTCGATCAACTCGTCCATTGTGGCGACACCTTTTTGTGCGAAATCAATGTCTCGGTCTGATGCCGTCATATTTTTTTTCTCTGAGACCAATTGACGCCAGCCATCACCCTCAAGCACAGTCACGCAAGCGCTCATGGTAAAGAAAAGTGTGACAGGAATATCAATAGCCGCCGCACCTGCTGCCATGACCAGCGCGTAATGCACTTTCTCAAATTCGCCTGACGCAATGACGAGAGAGAGCTTCTCAATAGGCTGATTTGATACGTCACCCATCGACGGCACACCCCTCGGCAACGACGCCTTCGTGTACGGATAAATCCTTTATGCTCGGATTATCACCACACAACGGGCATCCCGGATCAGACTTCACATTTATTTTTCGAAACTCTGTCGCTAAGCCATCAACAACAAGCAATGCACCCGACATGCTGTCACCAATCGCCATGATTTCTTTGAGGATTTCGGTGGTTTGCAGCGATCCCATCATTCCGCAAAGAGCACCAAGGACACCTGCTTCGGCGCAGCTTGCGACCTGGCCTGGTGGAGGTGCTTCGCGGAAGATGCAGCGATAACAGGGACCGTGTGTACCATCTTCGTCGTAGACATGCGCTTTGTACGTCCCAAGCTGGCCATCAAAGCGAAGGATTGCAGCGGAAACCAATGTCTTTTTGGCAAAATAGCATGCGTCATTGATCAAAAAGCGTGTTTTAAAATTATCTGATCCATCGGCAATAATGTCGTATTTAGAAATGATATCGAGCGCATTTTCAGCATTCAGTCGTGCGTTGATCGGGATGATGTTGATGTCTGGATTAATTGCTTTTGCCGCGACGACAGCACTATCGACCTTTGACATACCAATGCGGTCTGTGGTGTGCGCCACCTGGCGTTGCAGGTTGGATAGGTCAACAGTGTCCGCATCAATAACGCCGATGGTGCCAACACCGGCTGCTGCGAGATAAAGGATCGCAGGCGATCCGAGGCCACCTGCGCCAACAACCAGAACACGGGCATCCAAAAGTTTTGACTGTCCAATGCCGCCGACTTCTTTCAGCAGAATATGGCGGGCATAGCGTTCAACCTGATCGTCGGTAAAATCCATTTTGGTTACTCAAGACCCTCAAACAAGGCTGTCGAAAGATACCGTTCAGCAAACGACGGCAAGATAACAACGATGTTTTTGCCTGCCATCTCGGGACGTTCAGCAACTTCAAGGGCGGCTGCAAGGGCGGCCCCTGACGATATACCAACAGCGAGACCTTCGAGCTTGGCAACGTTTCGTGCCATCGCAAAAGCAGTTTCATTGCCGATTTGAAGGACTTCATCAATAATCCCACGGTCAAGAATGGCAGGTACAAACCCTGCGCCAATGCCTTGAATTTTGTGTGGGCCGGGTGCGCCGCCTGAAAGAATTGGGCTGTCTTCTGGTTCAACCGCAATGATTTTGATGTCTGGGTTTTTCTCTTTCAGAAAAATGCCGCAGCCGGTGATTGTGCCACCTGTACCAATACCAGAAATTAGCGCGTCAACTTTACCATTCGTATCATGCCAGATTTCTTCGGCGGTCGTTTTGCGGTGAATTTCCGGATTCGCTGGATTTTCGAACTGCTGGAGCATCATCGCGCCTGGAATCTCTGAGACCAATGCCTCAGCGCGCTCAATGGCGCCGCGCATGCCCAAAGGTGCTGGTGTAAGTTCCAACTCGGCACCAAACAGAAGGAGCATTTTTCTACGTTCGACGGACATGCTTTCAGGCATTGTCAGGATCAACCGATATCCTTTAGCTGCGCAAACGAATGCGAGCGCAATGCCAGTATTGCCGGATGTCGGCTCAATTAATGTGGCACCTTCTTTGATGCGACCATCGCGTTCCGCTGCTTCGATCATGGCAAGGCCGATACGGTCTTTGACAGACGATAACGGGTTGAAGTACTCGCATTTGCCGAGGATATTCCCACTGACGCCGCCATCGTTCATCAGGCGATTAAGGCGAACGATGGGTGTCGCGCCAATCGTGTCGATGATGTTATCGTAAATTTTGCCGCGAAATGTGCTGCTGATGTCGTCTTTTGAATCATTGTCGTTCATTGGATGATGTCCTCAAATTTTATTATTATATTGTGAAGTCCAAATTCTTCCGACCTTCACTTTCGATGCCAGTTTCGATTGCGGCGTTGCAAAGGTCGTCAATCGTTGTTGCGTCTAGGCGTTTCATGACATCGTCTTGAATAAGCGACCAAAGTGGGCGGACGACCTTTTGACCAAGATCAGAGCCATCTTCATTTTGCAGTGGATCATCACCGGTTTCCATTTTTCGAACCGAACGAACAATATCTCCGACATGAATACGCCGACGCTCACGCGCTAATCGATAACCGCCGCGTGGTCCACGAACGCCAACCAGAATATCGTCACGGACCAGGTGTTGTAAGGCCTGTTCCAAATAGCGTTGCGGAATGCCTTGGCGGCGCGTGATTTCACGGCTTTGCACAGGTTCAGACCCGGCGTGGTAAGCAATGTCTAGAACGGCCTCGATCGCAAATAGCATTTTCTTTGTAATGCGTAACATTTTTTGGTTTTCCCCCGTCTTATCCCTTTGTGCCGGTCGACCCAAATCCACCAGATCCGCGGTCACTTTCTTCGAGTGAATCCACTTCTGACCAGGTTGCTTGTGTCACCGGTGCTATGACCATTTGCGCAATACGATCCCCCCGCGCAAAAGTCACCGGCTCATCCCCTAAATTTATCAAGGTCACTTTGATCTCGCCCCGGTAATCCGCATCAATGGTGCCGGGGCTGTTCAGTACTGTGACGCCATGTTTGGCCGCCAAGCCGGAGCGAGGGCGAACCTGCGCTTCAAAGCCGTCTGGCAATTGAATGGCAATCCCGGTGGCGATCATCGCTCGAGAACCTGGTGCAATGCTGATTTCAGCGACTTCGGCGCATAACAAATCCATGCCTGCGCTTTGAGACGTTGCGTATGAAGGCAACGCAAGATCGCTCCCATGCGGAAGTCGGATAATATCAACGTTAACAGATGTCATTCAGCGGCCTCGAAGTAATGTGCAATACGTCCGGCCAACTGCTTGGCTACGTCAGTCTTGGTCATGCGCGGCCAATCTTCGACAGCGCCGTCCGTTATCAGGTGCACGGTATTGTTGTCGCCAGAAAATGTTCCAGTCTCAGGCGATACATCGTTCGCAACGATCCAGTCACATTCCTTTCGGGCGCGTTTCTCGCTGGCATTCGTCAGGACGTCATTGGTTTCAGCTGCAAAGCCGACAATAAGTGTTGGGCGTGAATTTCCAGATGCGGATACGGTTTTAAGGATATCCGGGTTCTCAACCATATTAAGGCTTGGCGGTGTTGCGCCCGGCTGTTTTTTTATTTTTTCTTGGGCCTCGCCAGATGTGCGCCAATCAGCAACGGCCGCTGCGAAAACAGCGATGTCAGCAGGCAAAGCGGCTTCAGTCGCTGCCAGCATTTCATGGGCTGTTTCAATTTGAATCACGTCACACCCGACCGGGTCAGCAAGATTTGTTGGTCCTGTGATCAGCGTTGTACGGCATCCAAGATCGCTGAGGGCTGCGGCAATTGCATGCCCTTGCTTGCCGCTCGACCTATTGGCGATGTAGCGCACGGGATCAATGGGCTCAAACGTTGGGCCACTGGTTACGATCGCATGGCGTCCGCAAAGGGGGCGCGGCGTATCATAGAAAAAGGCTTTTAAGCCCTGGATGATCTCAGCGGGCTCAACCATGCGGCCCATACCGTACTCGCCACATGCCATATCACCTTCGACAGGGCCAATGAATGTCACGCCTCGTGCTTCAAGGGTTTGGACATTTGCCTGCGTCGCCATGTGTTCCCACATCCGAACGTTCATGGATGGAACGCAAATAACCGGTTTGTCGGTCGCAAGTAAAACGGTGGAGGCGAGATCGTTCGCCAGACCTGCAGCCAATTTAGCAAGAATATCGGCGCTGGCAGGTGCGACCATCAAGACATCCGCATCACGCGATAGTTTGATATGCCCCATCTCGCTTTCGTCAGTCAGAGAGAAAAGGTCTGTATAGACTTTGTCTTCAGATAGTGCGGCCAAGCTCAATGGGGTGACAAATTGTTCCCCGCCTTTGGTCAACACACAGCGCACGCTCCCGCCCAATTCGCGTATGCTGCGAATGACTTCAGGAATTTTGATCGCTGCGATGCCACCGCTGACGATCAGGAGAACCCGTTTGCCTTGCATGATATACGGCTCCGCAATTTACACTGTATTAAATTATTAAAACACTAAACCGATATGTAGATAGTGTATTGGGCAAAATTCCGCAATCAAAACCAAGTCACTGGTGTTTGGTAAAGTATGGTTTAAGCACAAGCCTCGCTCGGTTAGGATAGTGCTATTCTAAAGGACCAATGTATTGAAACTGATTGCCTATCCAACAGTTCAGCATCCCCCCGAGTTGAGGCCTGCGCCAACTGGTCGCGCGTGGATGGATGCATTGCCAGAAGCCTATGGGTATCGATGCCTGCCATTAACGATTGCCAATGCGCACGGCTGGGAACTTTGTTCGCCGGTCGCATTTGAAGCAGTCTGGAATGGCGGTCCGGCTAAGGACAATATTCAAATAACGTCTGAGGATGAAGGCTTGATGCCAATGACCCATTTTGGCTCAGGTATCTTAACATTCCATGTGGGCTATTTGTTTCAAACTGAACCCGGCCTAAGCCTGATGGCGCAAGGGCCAATCAACCGGCCAAAAGATGCAATCCAAGCGCTTGCCGGTGTCATTGAGACAGACTGGTCCCCGTATACGTTCACGATGAATTGGTTATTTACCCGCCCAGATACACCTATTCGGTTTGAGAAGGGTGAGCCATTTTGCCACATATTCCCGATGGGGCGTGAAATGCTAGAGCACGTGGAACCTGAAATTCGAGAGTTCAATTCAGCACCTGATATTAAGGCCAGCCACACGCTTTGGTCTGAAAGCCGGAATACCTTTAATGCAGATTTAAAGTCACTGGACACCGATGCCAGAAATCAAAAATGGCAAAAGGATTATTACCGGGGATATACGCCTGAAGGAGAGACGGGGCCTGAAGATCATCGAACCAAACTGCGGCTCAAGCCTTTTGAGCATGTCGTTACCAAGGACGGTGATGACCAAGGTTAATCCAGGACAGCGACGATAAACCCAATCAATAAAGCAAAAGCAACGAGCCAGAACACCTGTGGCGTGCGACTAGAAGTGCCGTCTTCTCCGCGGAGTGCGCGAATAGTGTCTGGATGTAATTTAATATTTCCCTCAGCAAGCATCTGCGACCCGCGCTCTACACTGGCGACCATATCAGGAAGCCGCTCGAGGGTTTCTTGTAAGTTCTGAATGGCATCCCGGACTTTGGCTTCGGGGCCCAAGTTGGTAATCACCCACTCCTCGATGATGGGGCGGATGAGGAACCACATATTGGCATCCGGTGCCAATCGCCGTGCGGTTCCTTCAGCAACTAACATTGTCTTTTGTAGTAACAAAAGTTGTGGCTGGGTTTCCATCTGGAACGTCTCGGTGATCTGGAATAACTGCGCAAGTAAGCGAGCAATCGAAATTTCGTTTTGGGGTTTATCTAGAATGGGTTCAGCGATTGAGCGGCAGGCTTGCGTGAAGCTATCGACAGACTTGTCCTTTGGAATCCAGCCCGCCTCGAAGTGAATTTCTGCAACACGACGAAAATCCCGGTTAAGGAATGACACAAGCATCTCAGCCACGTGCCTTCGTGTCCTGAGGTCAAGGCGGCCCATGATACCAAAGTCGACAACTGCAACCCTGCCATCCGGCATGGTAAACATATTGCCTGGGTGCGTATCGGCATGGAAAAAGCCATCGCGGAAAACCTGCCTAAATGATGCGGAAGCGGCTTTCGTCAGCATTTCAACAGGATCCAGGCCTGCAGCCTCAATGGCTTCTTTGTCATCAAGCGGGATGCCATCGATGAGCCGCTCTGTTGTCATAACGCGGCGCGCAGTTAGCTGCCAATCGACATCAGGGACTTTAAAGTCAGGGTCGTTGGCGAAATTTTCCTGTAACTCCGCAGCTGCTGCGGCCTCGAACCGCAGGTCCATCTCAAGCTCAACCGTTTCAGCGAGCGTTTCGATTGATGCACGTGGCTTCAGACGTTGTAGCTGGGGTTGTGTGCGTTCTGCGATTTCAGCAATCCACCGCAACAAATCTACGTCAGCATCAAATTTTTCTTCGATGCCTGGCCGCAGAATTTTAACAGCAACTTTGCGACCATCATGTGTTTCTGCGAAGTGAACTTGCGCAATAGAAGCGGCGGCAATTGGCGTGTCATCAAACGCCGCAAATAATTCGTCAACGGAAGCACCAAGTTCGTCTTCAATGGTTTGATGGGCTTCTGTGCTTGAGAATGGAGGCAGGTTATCTTGCAGTGAAGACAGGTCTTCACTTAGCTCTTCTCCCAAAAGGTCTGACCGCGTTGAGAGTGCTTGGCCGAGTTTAATAAAACTTGGGCCGGCTTCGTTCATTGCACGGGCGAGGCGTTGGCCGAAGCGTCCTTCTGAATCAATGGTTACGCCAATGCCAGCTACTTTTAAGAGTGCTGGCGAAACCCCTGCCATCTCTAAAGCGAACAACGCATCATGGCGTGCCAAAAGGCGTGCTAAAGATAAGAGGCGGCGAATATGCCGGAGAGAACGAAACATCAGCAATCAAGCCCTAAATGCGCCAGGCAGAATGCATGGCAGCAATGCCGCCAGACAAGTTCTGGACCTTGATTTGATCTAAACCAGCGTCTGCAATCATGCCAGCAAAAGTATCCTGGTCCGGGAACCGGCGAATACTTTCAGCAAGATATATATATGACTCCCGGTCAGCTGCTACCCGCTCGCCCATTGCAGGTAAAACTTTAAATGACCAAGCGTCATAGGCGTCCTCAAGGGCAGGAATAATGAGTTTGGAAAACTCGAGACATAGAAAATGACCGCCAGGTTTAAGAACACGGCGTGCTTCGCTTAATGCTTTGTCGAGGCGCGCGACATTTCGCAGACAAAAAGCGCTGGCGTAAACATCAACAGAATTGTCTGGCAGAGGGAGCGCTTCGGCGTTGCCAACGCTCCATGTGATGCCGTTTAGAATACCTTTGTCGATGGCGCGGTCTCGGCCGACGCCGATCATTTCAGGTGAATAATCCACGACATTTACAGGCCCGCCGCTACGTTCCAGCCAGCGAAAAGTGATATCGCCAGTACCGCCGCCGACATCGACCATGCGGAGATCAGCGCGCGGTGCCAGCCAATCCAACATTGCAGATTTCCATAACCTATGAACACCAAGGCTCATCAAATCATTCATGAAATCATACTTGCTTGCCACGGACGCAAAGACGTCGTGGACCATGCCGGTTTTTTCGTCTGCAGAGACATCCTTGAAACCAAAAGAAACAGTTTCAGCAGTCTCGTTTGTGCGATTTTGTTTAGTCATGGTTGTACAATAGCTTAACGTTGCCGGGTGCGCTACGTTTGCGATGCACAAAATGTTGCTTTTTGGAATTGAATTTATATGCCTGAATTACCCGAAGTTGAGACGGTTCGACGTGGTCTCACACCTATACTTGAAGGCACGATTATCGCAAAGGCTGAAGCCTTCAGGCCAGATTTGCGATTTCCACTGCCGATCGATTTGGGTGAGAAGCTCAAAGATAGACATATTATAAATGTGGACCGGCGCGCAAAGTATTTACTGATACGGCTATCAGGCGGTTTAATTCTGCTTTCGCATTTAGGCATGTCAGGGCGCTTTCGCGTTTATAAATACGCGCCGCCCCCGCTTGAGAAGCACGATCATGTCGAGCTTGTTACCGATACTGGCGTGACTGTTAGATATAATGACCCCAGGCGCTTTGGATTTATGGACTTATTCCATGAAGATGAGGCCCCAACACATAAATTACTCGCTGATATTGGGCCTGAGCCGCTTTCGAACGCTTTTGATGGTCAGGCGTTGGCAAATGCACTGGGTGATCGGCGTTCTGCCATTAAAGTCGCGATCCTTGATCAGCACGTTGTTGCTGGAGTTGGCAATATATATGCCTCCGAAGCACTTTACCGTGCAGGCATTTCCCCTCGTCGTATGGCTAAGACAGTCAAAGGTGTGCGGGCTGAGCGATTGGCAACGGCTATTCGCGATGTATTAAGCGAGGCCATTGAGGCTGGTGGGTCATCTCTCCGTGACCATCGCCAGACATCTGGTGAATTAGGATACTTCCAACATCGGTTCGCTGTATATGGCCGTGGAGGCGAGAAATGCCCTGGCTGTGATTGCGAGAAAACGGTGCAGCAGTTTGTCCAAGGCGGCCGTTCGACTTTTTATTGTGCCAAACGCCAACGCTAGTGTTAGAACCAAGATCATGATCCGTGCATTTGTTTATTCTCTGGTTTTAGTTTTTGCGTTAGCCGTCCCGGCTGATGCGGCCGATCAGTTCGTTTCAGTGATTGAAGACCTGCCGCTTATCGATGGGTTGATTGAAAATGAGAATGCGGCTGTGACCTTTGAGGCTGCTGGTGGCCGGATTATTGAGGCTGAAGCCCGAGGCAATATTAAGCCGTTCGATGTCGTTCAATTTTATGACAATGTGTTGCCGCAACTCGGCTGGGTTGCCGCGGATACTGGCGTTTTTGAGCGAGAAAGTGAGCGTCTTGAGCTCGATATTACTGAAGATGTTGATGGCGGGGCGATCATTCGTTTTTCTATAAGCCCTATTAAAGGTAAATAAAGGTAGGCAACGGTTACTTGACGTTGCCTCAGGACCTATATATACCCTCTCGGTCCCAAGGGTTCCGGGTCTGAATTATGAGGTTTTTGAGATGGCTAACAGTGCATCCGCTAAAAAGCGTATTCGTCAAACAGCTACACGTACGCACGTTAACCGTGCTCGTTTGAGCGCTATTCGTTCTGCAGTACGTAAGGTCGAAGAGGCGATTGCTGGCGGCGACAAGTCCGCAGCACAAAGCGCGCTTCAATTTGCGCAGCCGCTGATCCACCGTGGCGCACAAAAAGCCGTGGTGCCTGCAAATGCTGCAGCGCGTAAAATTTCACGTCTGTCGCGTCGCATTAAAGCAATGGCTGCTTAACGCATTCCATCTGCTGTTACGGACAACGTATTGATAAGCCGCAAACTTTCGAGCATGCGGCTTTTTCGCGTCTTTAGCGTATGCATGTGCGTTGACAAACTAGATGTAGAATAGCCCCTTAAACCATTGATCACCATGGCTTCAAGCAAAAGTTTAGAACTTTCAATCAGGTAACAAGAGTCAAGTTGTTTATTTCATTTTATTTGCGTTGTTCCCTTTTCGATCATGTTGTCAGTAGCCTTTGAGCTCCGTAATATCGCTTCAAGTTAAGGGGGCGAGTGACGCGACGAGTTATCGTTTTTGGTCGGCTTATTTCTAGGCGAGCACCATCAAAATTCGAATGTTTCGGCTTTTAAATGATATCTTAGGCTGTTGTTTTCACTCTATTGAATCAGTTTTTGAATATGTGCAAAGTCTGCACGCAGTTTTATCAGGAGGTCATTTGAGCAATTAGGTTCTGGTGCTTTTCTTTTTTGAAATATGCATGCCGAATTTTGCTTGATGACTGAAAAATGAATTTGGTTCCGATTACTGGAATCTTTTGATGATTGCCTACTTGCGGGGGGGCTGACGAAGAATGATAGACGCGACGTCAATGGGTACAACATCACACAAAGGCGAAGATTCAAATGAAATGGATCAGGACGTCATTGCCGCACAATGGAATACTGTAAACGATCAGCTTCGGGGTGAGATTGGTGAAGCCGCTTTTCAAAGTTGGATCAAGCCGATCAAAATCCGAAGCATTGAAAATGGTGTTGTCCATGTAACCGTGCCTACACGGTTTATGCGTGACTGGGTTGTCGCCCATTACGCTGAGCGTATCGCAACATTATGGCAATCTGAATCACCTGAGATCGCATCCCTTGAAGTTTCTGTTCGCAGTGACCGGGCGCCGGGGCAGCCGCGCGAAGGTATACGTCGTCAGACGCAGCCTGTTAATGAAGCCAGCCGCAATATGTCGGCTGAGCGTCAAGGCATGAGCGCTGCGCTTGATTCAAGGTTTGTATTCGATAATTTTGTTGTCGGTAAGCCAAACGAATTCGCATATGCCGCCGCACGGCGGATTGCTGAGGCCGAGAGCGTACCGTTTAACCCGCTGTTTTTGTATGGTGGCGTTGGGCTTGGTAAAACGCACTTGATGCATGGTATCGCTTGGCATATCCGCCAAACGACCCCTGAACGCACGGTTCTTTATCTATCAGCAGAAAAATTCATGCATCGGTTTGTGCAAGCCATCCGCGAAAGTACAACGATGGATTTCAAGGACCAGTTCCGGTCCGTCGATGTTCTGATGATTGATGATGTTCAATTTATTGCTGGCAAAGAATCAACGCAGGAAGAATTCTTCCATACTTTTAATGCGTTGGTAGATCAGGGCCGCCAGATCGTTATCTCCGCAGATAAGTCTCCATCTGACCTGGTCGGCATGGAAGAGCGTCTGATTTCCAGGCTTAACTGTGGCCTGGTGGCTGATATTCATGCGACGACCTACGAGCTACGTCTTGGTATCTTGCAATCTAAAGCAGCGCAAATGCGTGCGGAAATTCCATCAAAGGTGATGGAATTCTTGGCGCATAAGATAACATCGAATGTACGCGAGCTTGAGGGCGGCCTAAACCGCGTTGTCGCGCACGCTCAGCTCATTGGTCGTGAAATCTCCATCGAGGCCACGCAAGACGTGCTTCATGACCTGCTGAGGGCTAATGATCGCCGTGTGACCATCGAAGAAATTCAGAAACAGGTCGCGAATCACTTTAATATCCGTCTTTCCGATATGCACTCTGCGCGTCGTGCTCGCTCGGTAGCGAGGCCGCGTCAGGTTGCAATGTATTTGGCCAAACAATTAACGGCGCGTTCGCTCCCTGAGATTGGCCGAAAGTTTGGTGGGCGAGATCATACCACCGTGATGCATGCCGTGAAAAAAGTCGATGAGCTCAAGGGATTGGACACTGGATTCGCAGAAGATATCGAGCTTTTGCGTCGTATGTTAGAGGGTTAACCTCATAACATCTGCTTCCTGCATAAAATCGAATTTTAACCCATTGATTTAAATGATGTTTTTGGCGTCCAAATGGGCGAGGCTTATGCCGTTAAAACGCTTGGGTCATGGTTAACGTCTGTTATACTTAACAACGCCTTTTGCGAAGGTGAGGCAATGCCTCTGGACATGGCTTTTTCTGGTCATTCTCCGCGATTTTCAAGGCGATTGAATTAAGCTGTCGCTTGGCCCCGATTGGGACAGGCTTACACAAGGGATACAGGTTTAAGGTATGAAACTTACGATTGAACGGACAGACCTCTTGCGCTCTCTCGGGCACGTGCAAAGCGTTGTTGAACGGCGTAATACGATCCCCATTTTGTCGAATGTAAAAATTGAAGCTGATGGCGATATGCTTTCACTCAATGCGACAGATATGGATCTCGACATTGTTGAGAAGGTTGCGGCAAATATTTCAACGCCGGGTGCGACAACAGCTCCTGCGCTGACGTTCTTTGAAATTGTCCGTAAATTGCCAGATGGCGCTCAGGTTGAATTAGAAGCACCGGGTGACGGTAAGCTGACCATTCGTGCCGGACGGTCTCGCTTTACGCTCTCATGCCTGCCAACCGAAGATTTCCCGGTTATGTCTGGCGGCGAATATGGCCATACGTTTTCTTTAGCTGCAGCAGGCCTTCGTGAGTTGATCGATCGTACGCGCTTCGCCATTTCTACTGAAGAGACACGGTATTACCTCAATGGTATCTATGTTCACGTCTTTAATCGTGATGGCACGGATGTTTTGCGTGCGGTCTCGACTGATGGACACCGACTTGCAAGCGTTGAGATGCCCCTCCCTGAAGGTGCAGCGGGTATGCCTGGCGTGATCGTACCGCGTAAAACTGTTGGTGAAATTCGCAAACTCATTGATGAAACCGGTGACGATGTTGAGATTTCATTGTCTGAAGCCAAAATCAAATTTGCATTCGATGACGCTGTGCTGACGTCAAAACTGATCGATGGCACGTTCCCGGATTATCAGCGCGTGATCCCGGTGAACAACGACAAAGAAATGGTTGTTGATCGCAAGGCTCTAACTGATGCCGTCGACCGTGTATCGGCGATCTCTTCTGAAAAGTCGCGTGCGGTAAAGCTGACAATCAATGGCGATACATTGTCGTTGTCTGCATCAAGCCCAGAGAACGGCACGGCGCAAGAAGACGTCGAAATTACCTACGGCGCGGATGTGATCGAAATCGGCTTTAACTCGGCTTATCTTTTGGATATTGCACGTCAACTGGATAGCGAGACAGCAACATTTGTGCTCGCCGATGCGGCATCTCCGACAATTATTCGTGGGGCGAATGACACGGGTACGATCTATGTGCTCATGCCGATGCGGGTCTGATGAGCCATAGCGTGGACAGCCAATTTTGACAGGCATTGCTGCCATTTCAACTTCTCCGCACTCGGCGTTGTCGCCGAGGCCAAGTGATGCGACGACCAGAAATTCGGCTGTTGCCCGTTTGACGCTGACAAATTTTAGAAATTATACGTATGCCCGGATTGAGCCCAATACGCAAAACGTTGTGCTCACGGGTGCTAATGGCGCTGGTAAAACAAACATTCTCGAAGCGATCTCATTTCTGGCACCTGGGCGAGGATTGCGCCGAGCCAAGCTTTCTGAAGTGACCCGGTCTGACTCGCATGATGAGGCTGTTGATCCGTCGCGCTGTTGGGCGGTTGCTGCGCGACTTGGACAGGGCGATGACTGTGTTGATCTTGGCACGGGTCTCGACCCAGATGCGATAGGTGTTCGAGATCGTCGTATCGTTCGTGTTGATGGCGAGACTGAGCGCTCACAAGCCGTGCTTAGTGAGCACGTTGCGGTGGTTTGGCTGACGCCTCAGATGGATGGGTTGTTTATTGAAGGGCCGGGCGGTCGACGCCGGTTTCTGGATCGTCTCGTTTATGCTGCGGACCCTGCGCATGTGGGGCGGGTAAGCGCTTATGAGCAGGCGATGCGCGAGCGGGCACGATTATTATCTGATCGTGGTTTGCGCGCCGACGCTGGTTGGCTTGATGCGTTAGAAGAGACAATGGCTGAAAAAGGCATGGCCGTTGCTGCTGCGAGGCGGGATATGGTTGGCCGATTGATTGCTTTTATTGACGACGGCACAGGGCCATTTCCGAGTTCGGATTTAGCGCTGGTTGGTGGTCCTGAAGCATGGCTTGATGAAGGGCCAGCTTTGGCTGCAGAAGAGAGATTTCGGGCGCAACTGTTGGCGGACCGAGGTCAGGATGCAGCAGATGGCCGGACGCATAGTGGTCCACATCGAACGGATTTGGATGTCCGCCACCGCACGAAAGCGCGCGAGGCTGGATCATGTTCGACGGGCGAGCAAAAAGCGTTATTGATCGGTTTGGTTCTGGCCCACGCGCGTATGCAAGCGGTTGAGCAGGGACGATGCCCGGTACTGCTTTTGGACGAAGTCGCGGCACACCTAGATCAAGAACGCCGGCAGGCATTGTTTGATCTGATCGATACTTTAGGCACGCAAGCCTGGTTGACCGGGACGGATCCAGTCCTGTTTGACGGAATGCGCGGTTGCGCAGGATTTTTTGATGTGGCTGACGGTGCAATTCGCCAGACCAACATTTAACTGAAGACACACAGAAACTGAGAGCAATTTGAGCATGAGCGAAGAAACAGAAAACGAAACCAAAGATCAAGTGGCAGCAGAGGTCCCAGAAGATGCGGATCCTGCCGTTTATGGCGCTGATCAGATCAAGGTATTACGTGGTCTCGACGCTGTTCGTAAACGTCCCGGTATGTATATCGGTGACACCGACGATGGCTCTGGTTTGCATCACATGGTCTACGAGGTTGTGGACAATGCGATTGACGAAGCGTTGGCGGGCCATTGTGATCTCGTGAAGGTGACGTTAAATGCTGATGAATCTGTATCTGTTTCAGATAACGGTCGAGGGATTCCTGTCGACATTCACGCTGAAGAAGGTGTGTCAGCAGCTGAAGTGATCATGACGCAACTTCATGCTGGCGGTAAGTTCGACCAAAACTCATATAAGGTTTCTGGTGGATTGCACGGCGTTGGTGTGTCAGTTGTGAACGCTTTGTCAGATTGGCTAGAACTTAAAATCTACCGTGAAGGCAAAGAACATTATATCCGCTTTGAGAACGGCGAAGCCGTTGCCCCGTTGGAAGTCATTGGTGATGCACCTCCTACCGAAGATGGCAGCCCGCTGAGTGGATCAATCATCACATTCCACGCGTCTTCTGAGACGTTTACGCAGACGGAATATAGTCTTTCAACGCTTGAGCATCGCCTGCGTGAATTGGCATTTTTGAACTCGGGTGTGGCTTTGCAACTCGTCGATGATCGTAACCCAGAACAAGTCGTCATTGACCTGCATTATGAAGGTGGCCTTGTTGAGTTTGTGAAATATATCGATCGCTCTAAAGCAGCGGTTATTTCTGAACCACTACCATTAATCGGTGAAAAAGACGGAATGACCGTTGAGGTCGCAATGCAATGGAATGATAGTTATCACGAGACAATGTTGTGCTTTACCAACAACATTCCTCAGCGTGATGGCGGAACACACTTAGCTGGCTTCCGGGGTGCACTGACACGTCAGATCAATAACTATATGACGTCGGGTCTTGTTCCTAAAAAAGAGAAAGTCACTGTAACCGGTGATGATGCTCGTGAAGGACTAACGTGTATTTTGTCGGTCAAAGTGCCGGATCCAAAATTCTCATCTCAAACAAAGGACAAGCTCGTATCTTCAGAAGTTCGTCCTGTTGTTGAAAATCTTGTGAGTGCAGGTTTGGACCAGTGGTTTGAAGAAAACCCGGCTGAAGCCAAGAAAGTTCTGATGAAGATTGTTGATGCGGCGTCGGCACGTGAAGCTGCACGTAAAGCGCGTGAACTGACACGCCGTAAGGGCGCGCTGGACATTAATTCGCTCCCAGGAAAACTTGCAGATTGCCAAGAGCGCGATCCTGCAAAAGCTGAATTATTTATTGTGGAGGGAGACAGCGCTGGTGGTTCTGCAAAGCAGGGCCGTGAACGTGGTTTCCAGGCGATCTTGCCACTGCGTGGTAAAATTCTGAACGTTGAGCGCGCGCGATTTGATAAAATGCTGAGCTCGGCCGAAATCGGGACATTGATTGCGGCATTAGGCACGGGGATCGGGCGTGAAGATTTCAACGTCGACAAGTGCCGGTATCATAAAATCATCATCATGACTGACGCTGATGTTGACGGAAGCCACATTCGAACATTGTTGCTGACGTTCTTCTTTAGACAAATGCCTGAACTGATTGAGCGTGGTTTCCTCTATATTGCGCAGCCGCCGCTTTACCGTGCCAAGCGGGGTAGCTCACAGGTGTATCTAAAAGGTGACCGTGAGCTTGAGAACTATTTGTTCGAAACGGCCATTGATGAAGGTGGCGTATTTGTTAATTTCGAGGGGGAGCAGATCGCTGGTCCTGACCTTCGTAAACTTGCTGAAGAAGCACGCTATGTGAAGATGTTGCTTGAGCATCTATCAAACCATGTGCCGTTATCAATCCTTGAACAGGCAGCTATTTTGGGGGCGCTTAATCCAGAAATCCTAACGAATTCTGACAACGGTAAAGCGGCAGCTGACGTTATTGCGAAGCGGCTGGATGCACTGTCATCTGAGCATGAGCGCGGCTGGGAAGGTCGTGTTCTTGATGACGGTGGTCTTGGCTTTACCCGCATGTTGCGCGGTGTCGAGGAAACGCATGTGATTGATGGTGCGATTATGCGCTCAAAAGATGCGCGTCAGTTGGATGAAATCGCAGGCCGATTACAGAAAAATTATGCGAAGCATGGAACTTTGGAAAACAAAGATAAAAGTCATCCAATTACAGGACCGGTATCTTTGGTTGATAAAGTTACGGAACTTGGCCGCAAAGGGATCTCGATCAACCGCTATAAGGGCTTGTGCGAAATGAACCCCGAGCAGCTTTGGGAAACAACGCTGGACGTAGAAGCGCGCTCACTATTGCAAGTACGCGTCAATCACGTCGACGAGGCAGAAGAAGTCTTCTCAACCTTGATGGGTGATGTTGTTGAACCGCGCCGCGAATTTATCCAGGCTAACGCGCTGAAAGTCGCCAACCTCGACGTTTAAGTGAAGTGCTGTGTCTTTTCTCAAGTAATCATAAAGACATCGTATCTCGTTGATTTCCCTAGGATCTGATGTGAGCACGGGCCGATCCCGTCCATGGGGTCGGCGCGGAGAGGCCATTTTAAAACCACGCGGTTTGACGCTGTTGATAATGCGACCTGCATCAGCTCAAGACTATCCTCGTCGGTGCCAACGATCTCGCGTATCTGGCGCATCTCGTTTTTGACGAGGGCAGATTTTTTGCGGGGCGGGTGCATGGGGTCAACCAGGACGACCTCGGGTGAGAGATCGGGCAGCAAGTCTTTTGCATCGCCATGAATTAACGTCATGCGTGCGATGACTTCTGCAACGTCGCCTCCCGCATCTCGGGCGCGGCTGATCCCATCATTCAAGAGATTGAACATTTCCAGAGACCGCTCAATCAGCGTTACCTCTGCACCTAAAGATGCGAGCAAGAATGCGTCTCGACCAAGACCAGCCGTTGCATCAACGACCTTTGGTGTTTTCCCACCACGCATACCCACGGCTTTTGGCAGTGACTGGCCACGACCACCGCCGTATTTAAAGCGATGCAAAACGGTGCCACCCGTAAAATCACACACGAGTGGGTCTGCTGACGATGAGGTGGTTTTACGGGTCATTCTGTTATTCTATATCTTCAATAGGTTGGTGGTGTTGAATTATCACCAAAAAATAAACAAATAGGCATGCCTAAAAAATCTGAAATAACACGCAGGTCATTGATCGAGGGGCTTGATAGACAACGTTCAATTTGACTGATAAACCCAATGGATCGATTCAGGCTTTCTGCAAATTCAGTTAAGGAGATGGCGCGATTTTTACGTCGTGCACGGATATCCGTGCTAACCGAACCATTATTAACATCCTTTGATTTCATGCAGTCATCATAACATATTGATTCTCTTAATAGGGATGGTACTGGGACTAAAAATTTGTCTCATCAGTGTTGAAAAAACTGCTGCGGTTTGCTTGTCGGTTCATATACGCGTGCAAGGCCGGATGTGCGCCACGCCACTCAAATTCTGGTAGGAATTTTTCAATACCAAGGGCGCAGAAAAGTGTGACCTGTGCCCGATTAAGCTCACCGCTCATCAAGGGGTCGGTTATTGAACGCTCCCACTCTCCAAGTAATCTAAATGCACGTGCCCGTTCATGCTCAATAATGGTCGATGATTGCTCGTTCTTAGGGCGATGCGTTTCACGCAACCAGACGCTAAGTCCTTCCAGACTGCTGTGCGCTAAACTATGCAATCGGCGCAGCGTCCAGCCATCGTCGCCATTTGGATATGACCAAAGCGAGTTTTTGGAAGCAGCGCAAAGATATTCACAAATTGTATCCGTACCTTCGATGCCGATGCCGTCGTCAGAAACAAGATAGGGAACGCGGCCAGATGGATTAATTGTGTAATACGGACTGTCAGCCTTACGTGTTTTTGCATGACTGACGGTTATGCTGTCTTCAATGTCCAGCTCGTAGGTAACGACGCGTACAATACGTGCGTAAGGAGAGTTCTTCGTCACAAAAAGTTCCACGTGCTGCCCTTTATTTCTATTCCCGTGTCGACCCGATATGCTTGAACACAATCTGGCACTTCGAGAATTTTAGTGTATTATTCTGTTATTCTTCAATACGTTCGTAGCATTTTATGAGGTATTCCAGCCGTGTCGAAAATTAACATTCAGTTTTCAAGATTTTCTGCATTCTATAGTCCTCTTATCGTAACGATGGCCGGTGGCTTTCTAAAAGCGGAGGGCCTTGATCATGAATGGTCAAATTCAGCTGTTGGCACGTCCGCTGTTGATGCATTGGTCGATGGATCGGCGCATGTTGTCCAGTCGGCGCCCTCTCAGGGCTTTCTTGCACTGACAAAAGGATTAACACCACCCGAAGTTCATTTCGCGCAAGTGAATGAAATGGATGGATTCTTTCTGGCATCTCAGCAAGCAGATCCGTCATTTTCCTGGGATAAACTGAACGGTGCAAAAGTGATTGTTGATCAGACAAGTGTTCAGCCGTTATCAATGTTTAAGTATGCCTGCTTTAAACAGGGACTGGATTTCGAGAAGCTGCAGATCGTAAACGCCGGCAGCGGTGCCGAGATGATCAATGCCTTCAAAGAAGGCAAGGGTGATTATATTCACCTTCAGGGACCTGCCCCTCAACAGCTCGAATATGATGGTGCCGGACATATTGTTGCGGCCGTTGGTCCTGCGATTGGCCCATGTGCGTTCTCGTCGTTGGCTGCAACGCGTGAATGGCTTGAAACTAATATGGCGAAAGCGTTCACCCGCGCTTATGCGAATGCACGTAGTTGGTTGATCTCAAATCCAGCAGACGAGGTGGCACATTCTCTTGCGAGCTATTTCCCTGATACCCATCGGTCTGTTCTGGGTTCAACGATTGCGTACTATCAGAAGCTAGGTAACTGGACCCCGCATGTCGACATAACAAAGCCTGCGTACGAAGCCGCCCTAGATGTTTTTGAGCATACGGGTCGGATTATGACACGGCCAAAATATGAAGATGTGATCGCACCACCACCACGGTAATCCTGCTGCGCCGCATCAAAAATTATGAGGCGTTGCCGACGCGTTTCAGTAAGGCTTCGACATCTGGAAGAATACGCTCAACAAGCACATCAACGCCTGCCGGGTTTGGATGGATGCCGTCTTCCTGGTTTAGCGCTGGATTTGCAGCCACGCCGTCTAAAAAGAATGGATAGAAGATGACATCAAATTCTTTGTTGAGGCGCTTGAAAATATCGTCGAAGCTTTTGCCATAATCCTCACCCATGTTGGGTGGGGCATGCATGCCAGCAAGCAAGGTCGGAATGCCCCTGTCTGCGAGAATCTTTAGAATACCTGCCAAATTTTTATATGCCTGCTCGGTGTCCAGGCCACGGAGTGCATCATTGGCACCCAGTTCCAATATGACGGCATCAACATTATTTCCTAAAGTCCACTCCAGCCGCGCACGGCCTCCTGCGGTGGTGTCACCAGATACGCCAGCGTTTATAACTTTGACGGTATGACCCTTCTGATTGAGCGCGATATTTAGGCGCGTTGGAAATGCGTATTGTTTCTCCAAGCCGTATCCCGCGCTTAAACTGTCACCGAAGACAACAAGAGTGATTGGACTCTTCGCTTGAGCCGTAAGAGTTGTAAATGTAAGGCAAAGCGCGATCACAAGACCGTGCATTGAATTACGTGTAAATTGGCGCATATCCATAAGAATAATTGGGCTCCATCGTGATTGCTCTCGACTTATATATGCTATATTCGCATGAAAAATCGGAATTGAATATGACGGCGAAAAAATCTCCATTAATTCAGCTTAATGACGTTGAACTGACATTATCAAGCGATGCGGGACCCGTTGAAATTTTAAGGGGTGTCGACCTTCACGTCGGGCATGGAGAGACCGTGGGTATCGTTGGGCCATCTGGGTCCGGTAAAACCTCTTTGCTCATGATTTTGGCCGGACTTGAGCGTGCCACCAAGGGGTCTGTTCGCCTTGGCGATGCGACATTTGATGGTTTGAGTGAAGACGCACTCGCCCGTGTTCGAGGTGAAACGATTGGCATCGTATTCCAGGACTTTCATTTAATTCCAAATATGACGGCACTCGAAAACGTTGCATTGCCGCTTGAGTTGAGTGGCCGAAATGACCCTTTCCCCCGCGCTGAAGAGGCCTTGGTTGAAGTTGGCCTCGGCCATCGTCTTACGCATTACCCGGGTCAATTATCAGGTGGCGAGCAACAGCGTGTCGCGCTGGCGCGTGCGTTGGCGCCAAAGCCAGCCCTCATTCTCGCAGACGAGCCAACAGGAAATCTTGATGGCGAAACTGGCGAGAAGATCATGGATTTAATGTTCGATACGCATCAACGTAATGGGACGACGCTTGTGATGGTGACCCATGAGATGCGCTTGGCGGATCGGTGTGCGAGACGTATTTCGATTGCTGACGGGCGGATTGTTGCCGATCAAAGTGCCGTCGATGCGGCAGCGGACTAGGCCATTTATATGAAGAATTTTTCTCTCGCTTGGCGCTTGGCGCGCCGTGAACTTCGTGGTGGCCTTAAGGGCTTTCGCGTGTTTTTGGCATGCCTGGCACTTGGCGTGGGTGCGATTGCGGCGGTTGGATGGTCAAGTTCTGCCATCATCGGCGGTCTCCGAGCGGACGCAAAACAGATGCTTGGTGGCGATATTGAGCTTCGCATTGTGCACCGTGCTGCGACCTCGGAAGAATCTGCATATCTTAGTCAAACAGCGACCAAGGTGTCCCAATCTATCAGAATGCGCGCGATGGCGATCTCGACAATCGATACCGATAAACGAACGCTTATTCAGTTGAAAGCGGTCGACGATCTGTACCCGCTTGAAGGCATGCTTAAATCCACACCGGCTATGTCTATCAAGGACGCGTTGGCTATGCGTGATGGTGTTGCAGGCGCACTGGTAGATCCGAACTTGTTGGATAAAATGAGTGTGCAGATTGGAGACCTTATTCGTGTTGGTAAGGCACAATTCCGCGTGTCAGGTACGATAGATAAAGAGCCAGACCGTGAAACCAGTATGGTCAATTTTGGTCCACGGTTGATGATTTCTACCAAGGCGCTTGCGGCAACAGGTCTTGTCCAGCCTGGTAGCCTTATTCGGTATTATTATAAACTTGAGCTTCCATTCGGAACGAATACGAAGGCATGGCGCGAGGATTTAACAACCAAGTTTCCTGATGCAGGTTGGCGTATTCGTGGTACCGACGAGGCTGCTCCAGGTGTCCGGCGGTTTATAGATCGTCTGACATTGTTTATGAGTTTTGTCGGTTACACGGTGCTTCTGGTGGGTGGTGTCGGCATTACCCGCGCAGTGACCGCATACTTGGAGAGCAAAACCCGGACAATCGCAGCGCTCAAATGCTTAGGTGCTGATTCGAAATTGATTGTTTCAATCTATCTGCTTCAACTTCTTTGTATTGCGGCTATTGGCATTGTTATTGGCGTGATCGGCGGGATTACTTTGCCCGCCGCGTTGTTAGGCGCATTGGCGGACACATTGCCGGTTCGGCCCGCGCTAGCACTTTATCCCAATGCGATTATGGCCGCGGCAGCATTTGGAGTGGTTATCGCGATCACGGCAGCGCTGTGGCCTATTGGGCGTGCGCGTCAGGTCTCGCCTAGAGATTTATTTCGAGCTGCGGCACAGTCTTTAGCACAACGTCCACCGATGTTCTTTATGGCCTGGATTGGTGCCGGGGTTGCTGTGCTTGCGGCTCTTGTCTTCGTGACGGCAACAGATCCAAAGTTTGCACTTTGGTTCATCCTTGGTGTGTTGGCTACTTTTGGCCTGTTACGACTGACAGGTACCGCGTTGATTGTGGTTAGTCGTCGTTTTAAACCTGGGAACGCGTTGCTACGTCTCGTATTGGCAAATGTGTACCGTCCGGGTTCAGCTGCGCAGGGTGTTATTCTGTCACTTGGTCTGGGACTTTCCGTCCTTGTGGCAGTTATTCAGATTGAGGGTAACGTCTCAAAGCAAATCTCCGAGCGTTTACCTGATGAAGCCCCCGCATATTTCTTTATCAACATACAATCCCATCAAGTTGCGGAATTTGATAGGATAGTCGCAAGTATCGATGGTGTGTCTGGATTGATCCGTGAGCCGGTTGTGCGCGGGCGTATTGTTGAAATTAATGGCGTCGCAGCAGACCCAAAGAATGTGCCACCAGAAAGCCAGTGGGCCCTTCGTGGGGACCGGGCATTCACGTCGACGGCAGAAATGAAACCAGATACCCAGATCACTGCGGGTGCCTGGTGGGCCAGTGATTATAGGGGGCCGCCAATGATCAGCCTCGATGATTCTTTGGCAAGGGGATTTGGTGTTGATGTCGGCGACACCTTGACCATCAATGTATTGGGCCGTGAGATTACAGCTGAAATTGCGTCACTTCGTGATATCGACTGGGGATCGCTACGATTTGATTTCGCTGTCGTGTTATCGCCGGGTGTCCTGGAAGGTGCACCGCATTCACACATCGCGGCGGCGAACGCGACAACTGACGCAGAGAAAATATTGGAACGCGCAGTGACTGATGCATTTGATAACGTGTCGGCTGTGCAGGTTCGAGAAGCTTTGCAGGCGGCCGCGGATTTGCTTGAGGGTATTGGTGGCGCAATCCGATCCGTTGCAGGTATTACCGTGATTGCGGGTGCGATCGTGCTGGCAGGTGCACTGGCGGCAGGACAGCGCCGACGGACCTTTGATGCTGTTGTCTTTAAAGTCCTGGGCGCAACGCGTCGACGGATTGCTCTGATGTTTGTATTGGAATACGGCGTTCTTGGTTTGATCACAGGACTTGCCGCTGTTGGTGTTGGATCTTTGGCGTCATGGGGTGTCATTACGTTCTTAATGGGGATGGAATGGACATGGTTGCCGTTAGATGCTGGCATGACTGTCGCCTTAGCGCTGGCGGCCACAATCGGCTTTGGTCTTGCAGGATCGTGGCGAATTCTAGGCATGCGAACGGCTCTTTACCTGCGGAACGACTAATCTCTTTGCATGCTACAACGCATGTAAATCTCATTTAATTTATCACCCCTATGCCTAAGTTCTTCGCTTGAGGGCATTGTGTCACATAAATAGTTATTAATAATAATTATCATTTGCATATTAGAAAGGCAGGTGCTATTGATAATTACAATCATTATTAATAACTATTTATGTGAATAATCTGATGTGTGAGACCTGCTCCGACCTTTCCGTGATATCCCGGCCTGGCCAACGACGACGTATTTGGGAAATGACAGGAAACTGGCATTGCTCAATTATTGGTACATGCCTCACGCTCGCCGATCTCAGGTCACTGTCTCGAAAACTGGATTTACAGATAAACCCAGACTTTCCTGTCGACTATCAATTGCATGGTTTTTTTGCGAAAGAAGCTGCAGATCAAAGCAAACCGGCGAAGCTTATCTCCAAGTTATTAGATAAACGTCATGCCACATCAATTACTAAATCACGTAAATTCAAAACTGAAGACGAGCTCTTAGAATATTGGGCTCGCTACCGTCGAAGTGATCGATGTGCAGACGGAAGCGATTAAGCTATAGGGCCTATTGATTACCTGACGATTACCAATACTGAGTTAGATGCGGCACTGCTTGATCTCGACATCCCATCCCATTCGTCGCTATCATGATAATATGAAACGAATACTCACAGCATTGGTTCTTAGTATCTCAATTCTTTTTGCGAGTGGTGGGTTTGTTTTTGCGCAGGATTTTTTAAAAGGTGTGGAAGCATGGGAGAAAGGTGATTTCGCAACTGCTTTGCGTGAGTGGAGTGCTTTAGCGGAACAAGGGAATACGTTGGCGCAGTTCAGTCTGGGTTGGCTCTACGAAGATGGTCGAGGTGTCACTCAAAATCATAAAGAAGCGGTGAAGTGGTATCGCAAGGCTGCGGAGCAAGGGTATGAGGATGCGCAATTCAATCTTGGTTTAATGTACAGTCAAGGTAAAGGTGTTCTTCAAGACTACAAAGAAGCGGTGAAGTGGTATCGCAAGGCTGCGGAGCAAGGGTTTGAGGATGCGCAGTTCAATTTGGGTGTGATGTACATGAATGGTCAGGGTGTTCTTCAAAATAATATTTATGCTTACATATGGGTGAACATTGCAGCATCAAGTGGGAATGCTGGTAGAGTAAAAATTAGAGACATCATCGCGAAAAAAATGAAATCAGCTGACATATTTAAAGCACAAAAACTCGCGCAAGAATGTGTGAAGAAGAACTACAAAGGGTGTTGATTGTATCCAACAGCCACGGCCTACACGTGTTCTATGGCGCCTATAAGTACTTTGCGCTTCTTGCCCTGACCCTTATCGCTACAACTCCTTCACTGGCAGACATGCAGCTGATTGATGGCTTCGCAATTGATCGAACCGAGGTTACAGTTGTTCAGTTCCGTAAGTTTGTGGATGCGACAGGCTATACTACAGCAGCAGAGAAGAACGGTGGCGGTCTAGTCTATGGCGCTGGCTGGGAAAAGATGGATGGTTGGATTTGGTCAGCCCCATTCGGTACAGCTGCTCAGTCACACGAACCTGCAGTACATGTAACATTCGATGATGCGAGCGCGTATTGCTCTTGGGCGGGTAAAAGGCTTCCAAAGGATAACGAGTGGGCAAAGGCAGCATTCATTGAGTTCCGCTCTAACCCAACGCCACCATTTGTGACTGGTGTTACCTATCCTTACCCAACAGGCGATAGCCCTAAGGGGGCAAACTGTCTTGAAGATTGTGGGCCGACACCGGCTATCGATTATAGCGCACGTCTTAACCGAGGCATTGGTCACGCACTTGCTGGCACGACCAAAGCTGGTGTGAATGGTCTGTTCGATATGGGCGCAAATGTATGGGAATGGATGGAGGACGGCGGCGAAAGCGAAAAACGCACCCGTGGAGGATCGTGGTGGTATGATTCATTCCGAATGAGGGCGGATGATATTGCTTCTAAGCCCAAAGATATGGCAGTTGTCTATATCGGTTTTCGTTGCGCAAAGGACTTGAGATGACTGCCGCCTTTGCCAACAAGGCCCTTACAAGTTCTTAGACGCTTGCTCGTACGTTGCAGACATAAATGCTGTGGTGAGAGTGGCCTATGCTTGCACCACTCTCGCCACATTCAGTGCTCATGTAAAAAAATTAATGATCAAAGACATCAAGGTCGAAACCCTAGCTTAAAAAAATCATGTATGGCACGACATAAAGCGTAGCAATAAAAGATAATTTTGCTTAGCGACGTCTACTGAAATTATTAGCTTGGTACTTGAGCCTGTTCAACTTTAGCTATGGCATCCTTTGCCGCTTCGATCAGCGCTAAAATTTCCTTTTCGGACATTTCTTCCGCGACAGTCAATCCATTATCTGCAACACCGTGATCACAGCCAGCAAACGCTACCCCAGGCAGCAGAATTAATACACTTGCAACTAAACTCAACATTATGTTTTTCATGAAAAACCTCCGTTAAATGTTCAATTAGAAATACGGTATTTGTAAATTTTTGGATCTGCAAGTATAGAAATAATCATTTGCACACTATCACTAAAGCCACAAAAAAAGCAGCAATTTATATGTCCTAGGTATGTCCTAAATTGTTTTAAAAAGAAAAATAGCCCGTCTGTCGTGTCTGCGATTTCTGTCTCATCTTCATTCCCCTTCGGGTCATTACGATGAACCAGAAATCCTCTCTTGTGCAATCACGCTAATCTGTTCCATAGGCGCTGACGTCAAACAATAGAGCCAACGGATGGACTAGGAGCCGGCGTCAGGCTGAGAAAATAAACGTGGTTGCCGATGTGTTCCTAGAAAAATGCCACGTCAGCAAAATGATCAGCAAATACATCGTGCTGCACGAAAGCGACAAGATTTTGATGATCCTGCGACCGTATCAATATTATGCGGTCGAGACGATTGATGCGCGGGTTACCAAATGTCTACTTTCTATGCATATAAAGTTAGAGTTATTCTCATCTTTTAGAAACATAAAATATGAGATCTCTTGGGCATTGGACAAATAAATCTAGGGGCTGTACCAGATAACGCATAAAAGGTGTTATCATGGGCACTATGAGAAAGAGTCGTTTAAGCCAACATTAACAGGATCGTTTGCAAGAACATTTTGTCGCGGGAACGACAGCCAGATGCGCGGCCTCACTTGTTGGAGTAAACTTCAAAACAGGAGCTTATTATTTTCAACGGTTACGCGAGATCATTGCGC
>Ga0115553_1000230_pt1 | contig 34907 bp, 34 predicted proteins | sample COGITO_mtgs_1103_2_FD_87284 | JGI IMG/M metagenome (GOLD analysis project Ga0115553, IMG submission 87284) | Pelagic marine microbial communities from North Sea - COGITO_mtgs_110331 | ecosystem: Environmental > Aquatic > Marine > Epipelagic | place: Germany:Helgoland, sampling site Kabeltonne... | reverse complement strand
TTCATTTCTTCGCCGCGCATCCGTCGCCCTGTGCGGATGGATCCGTGGCAGGCGACGCGCGACAGGATTGCCTCGACCTTTGACTGCACACGGTCGCTGCCGCCTGTGTCTGCCAGTTCGTCCAAGATATCGCGTAGCATAGCTTCGGCGTTCACTTCCCCCAAGATTGCAGGCGTTTCGCGGACAGCGATTGCGCCACCGCCAAAGGGTTCGATGCCAAGTCCGAATTTCGCGAGGTCGTCGGCGATTTCCAAAAGCTGCGCGGCCTCATTTTCGGTCATCTCGACGATTTCGGGGATAAGCAGGGCTTGGGCTGCAACGCCATTCTCCGCCATCTGCTTTTTCAGTTTTTCATAGACGAGCCGTTCATGGGCGGCATGCCCGTCGACGATCACAATCCCCGCTTCGGTCTGCGCGATGATGTAATTCTCGTGGACTTGCGCGCGCGCGGCACCAAGCGGCAAGTGATCTTGCGCGTCCATCGGCGTGGGTTCGATCCGTGCAGAGGGAGCCTCGGAGAATCCCGGTGCTTGCGCTTGGAACGTCATGGAGCGTGCCGAGAATGACGGGCGGTCCATTTGATAGACGCGCGGTTCGGTCAGTTCGGGCCGCATTGCCCCAAGTGTTGCGTTGGCGACGGTGGTTGAGGCGCGGTGACCGGCGTCGGCCAAAGCGTGCCGCAGGCCTGATACGATCAACCCGCGCACAACGGCAGGTTCGCGAAAGCGGACCTCTGATTTGGCGGGATGAACGTTCACATCGACCAGCGTGGGGTCGCAGTCGACGAACAATGCCGCCACTGGGTGACGGTCCCGTGACAGGACATCCATATAGGCGGCGCGGAGTGCCCCGAGCAGCATTTTGTCACGCACTGGTCGGCCATTCACAAAGAGGAATTGTGCAACAGCAGCACCCCGCGAATAGGTCGGTAAGGCGGCATAACCTGTGAGGTGGAACCCGTCGCGCTCTGCGTCAATCGGCAGCGCATTGTCAGCAAAATCGCGGCCAAGCACGGTGCGCAAGCGGCCATGTAGCGCGTCGAACATATCACCCGTTTCGGCGTCGGCGCGGAATGTCGTGCGGTTGTCGCCGTTTGACGCATCGCGCAGGATGAAGGTGATAAACGGCTCGGCCATCGCCAACCGCTTGACCACGTCGCCAACCGCTTGGGCCTCTGCGCGGTCGGTCCGCAGGAATTTGAGCCGCGCTGGGGTCGCGTAAAACATGTCACGCAGTTCGACGACCGTGCCGTTTGAAAGCGCGGCTGGCTTTACGTCGCTGTGCCGCCCGCCCGAGACCGCAATGCTGGCCCCATCCTCACCGTCAACGCGGCTTGTGATGGTCAGGCGGCCAACTGCGCCTAGCGAGGGCAGAGCCTCTCCACGAAAGCCGAAGGAACGGATGTTCAAAAGGTCCGAGCCGTCGATTTTGCTGGTTGCGTGGCGCGATAATGCCAGCGGCAAATCAGGTCCAGAAATGCCGCAACCATCATCAGTGACGCGGATCAGAGTTTTGCCACCGTCAGCGATCACAACCTCGATTCGGTGTGCGCCCGCATCAACGGCATTCTCGACCAATTCTTTCACGGCAGAGGCCGGACGCTCTAAAACTTCACCCGCAGCGATGCGGTTGATAGCGGCGTCGTCAAGCTGTCTGATGACAGGTCGCGGCTTCATCTGGGGGTCTGAAATGGCCATGCTACAAGGTTTAGCATGAACCATTGCGATTCTACGAGGGTTGAAATCAGCGGATTGACTTAACATTAATGTTATATAACAATTGACGCATGGAAGAAATGCACCGTACCTTTGCTGCCCTCTCGGACCCGACCCGCTGCGCAATCTTAGAGATGCTGGCGGACGGCGAAAAGACGGTGATGGACATCGCAGCCCCCTTTGCGATGAGCCAGCCTGCGATCTCTCGGCACCTCAAGGTGTTGGAGGATGCCGCCCTGATTACCCGCCGCATTGATGGGGCCAAGCGCCCCTGCGCTTTGTCGCCTGCGGGACTGGAACAGCTTGAGCAATGGGCCACCAAGCTGCGCAAATCAATGGCCCGTAACTATGATCGGCTGGATGCGGTTTTGGCCGCCATGCCCCCAGTGGAAAAGGACACACCATGACAGCCTTGAAAATTGACCTCGTGGGCGATGGCGCAGCCATTGTGACCCGCCATTTTGCAGCCAGCCCAGAGCAGGTTTTTCGCGCCCATGTGGAGGCCGAATACATCCGCCAATGGATGGGCGGCATGGAAGGTTGGGACATGACCCACTGCGAATCTGATGCCCGCGCTGGCGGAGTTCTGCGCTATGGCTGGGCTGGTCCAGACGGCATGTCGTTTGAGATCACGGGTGAATATGAGGTCGTGAAACCCTATAGTGAAATCCGCCATGTCGAACGGATGCACGTCCCAGAGGCGACCCCAGACAACCGCTGCCATACGACGTTTGAAGCCAAAGAAGGCGGCACCCTTTTGACCGTACGGATGCAACTGCCCGACGAAGAAAGCCTGAAAGCGATGCTTGATACCGGCAGGGAGCAAGGCATGGAAGACAGCTATGGCCGCATCGACGGGCTGTTTTCATGATCCACGCCCCATCCGTTAGGTCGCTAATGAAGAGGTATACTGAGTGGCAACGCTGAAAATAGTTGAGTTGTTTCGCGCTATCCCTCCCCTTTTGCTACTCGCTGGCTGTGCAACATATCATGGCGGTGTAACCTTCCATTTCTTGTCGCAGCCTGACGCGCCGCAGAAATTTTCGCAGGTTTATGACGCACTGGTAGATTCTGGGTTAGACTGCTCTCCGGCCGACCTCAAAAACCTAAGTGCGCATTGTCGCTCGGATACCTTTCCGACTAAGGGCATCGATCGCGTAACTCTCTACCAATCAGGTCAAGAAATCATCGCGAGTTTCGAATACGAAGGCGCCTACGTTATCGTCGCGCAAACGCCTGCTTATGACATGGCCTTCGTGGAGGAAATTAGATCTTTGGTAGAAAATTTCCGCGACTTAGGTGCCAGTTACGTCAACTTCGTGCCGTTCCCTTACGAAAACGTTGGTAGCGAAGTTCGGATCGAAATCAACGACTTCGATCCCGTTATATTGCTCAAGGATGCCCTCAGCGACGAGTAAGGCGGCAGAGTTAATCAGAGCTTACTAGCCCTTCGGGCTGCCCTACAACGACAAAGTGGAGCGCGTCGGGCTGCATCAATTCTGCTGCGACGCGGTTCACGTCGGCCAATGTGACGGCCTCCATGTAGGCGTTACGATTGATCACGTAATCCGTGGGCAGGCCGATCATTTGCATGCCTACCATGATCCCAGCGATCTCGGCGTTGCCGTCAAACCGCAGCGGGTATTCGCCCGTCAGAAAGGTTTTGATGTTGTCCAGTTCATCTTGCGTGACGCCATTCTGGGCAATATCCGTCCAAACGTCGCGCGTGACTTGCACGGCCTCAGACATGGTCGCATTACCGCTGGCCACTTGCCCCACCCACATCTCGGCGTGGAATTTCGGCACGAGGTAGGTGCCAATGCCATAGGTCAGCCCCCGCTTTTCGCGGACCTCATTCATAAGGCGGCTCTCGAACCCAGCACCGCCAACGATCTCATTGAGAATATAGGCAGCAAAGAAATCTTCGTCGTGCCGCTCGATCCCTGCGTGTCCAAAAAGGGCGACAGATTGCGGGGTCTCGAACGGGATCACCGTGACCCCACCTTTGAGGCCAAAATCAACATGCGTCGGGGCGGCTGGCCCTTCGGCAGGCAAGTCACCCAACAGTTTATCCAGCATCGGGCCGATCTGGTCGGCAGTGATATTACCCACGGCAGAAACGTAGATTTCGGCCCGTGTTAGCGTGTTATGGTATGCATCAAAAATGTCGGCTTGGGTCAGCGCATTCACGCTTTCGACGGTGCCGTCAATCGACGAGCCGTAGGGGTGATCGCCAAATGCGGCATGATCAAAATAGGCGCTCGCGATGCGGTTCGGGCTTTTGGCGTCGCTTGCGATACCTGACAAAACCTGCGCACGCACGCGGTCAATCGCGTCTTGGTCAAAGCGGGGCGCGGTCAGGGCTTGGTGCAAAAGCGCCAGAACTTCGTCTTGGTTTTCGGTCAGGAAGCGCGCGGAAATCGACATGGTGTCGGCATAGGCGCGAAAGCTAAACGATGCGGCGAGCGCGTCTAGTTTCGTCTGGAATGCTTGTGCGTCCATGTCGCCGCTGCCCTCTTCGACAAGCGCCATCATCAGGTTCACAGCGCCGCGTTTTTCGGGCAAGTCGAGCGAAGCACCGCCGCGCATACGAATTTCCAATGCGGTAAAGGGGATCGACGGTTCCTCTACGACCCAAGCGTTGATACCGCCGTCAGAGGTGATTTCTTTGATCTCAATCGCAGAGGCGAGGGATGCGGTGAGCGCGAAGCAAACGGTCAGAATAATACGCAGCATTAGCGGGCCTCCTCGGCGCTGGACACGACCCAGCCAGTGACAGATTGATCGCGGTTCAGGACCGATGCTGCGACTGCTTTGATGTCGGCCTCCGTCACGTCTTGCAGGATCTGCGGCCAGTCTTGCACGTCTTGGATCGCGAGCCCTTGGGACAGTGCGGCACCATAGCGGTTCGCCAGCCCTTCAACGTTATCCAGCGCGTAGATTTCAGAGGCGCGTAACTGCATGCGGATGCTGTCCATCTGTGCGGGGTCGATAGGCTTCGCCATAAAGTCCGCGATTGCTTGGTCCATCGCCGCTTCGGCCTCAGAGAGGCTCACGCCTTCGGACGGGGCGACGGTGATGTTGAACGTGCTGTCATCAAGATTGGACCCGTCGTAGCCAGCACCAGTGTAGACCGCGATTTGGCTGTCGAATTGCAAGGCCTGACCAAGCGCCGAGGTGAACGGTGATCCACCCAGAAGATCGGACAAATAGACAAGCGCCGCCGCCTCTTTTTGCGCACCGCTATCGCGTTCGGGGGCGAGGTAAGAGCGAGACAAATACGGCTGGCTCACGCGCGGATCGGTATATGTCAGACGCCGTTCGGCGCGTTGCGGTGGTTCTTGCGGCCTTATGCGCGGCGGCAGGTTTTCCTCCGCAGGGATGATGCCGTAATACTGTTCGGCCAAGGCTTTCACTTCGTCAGGCTGGACGTCACCCGCGACAACTAGGGTCGCATTGTTGGGCGAATAATAGAGGTGGTAGAAATCGATTGTGTCCTTCAGTTCCAGCCCCTCCATCTCGTGCTTCCAACCAATGACGGGCACGCCGTAGCGGTGATTTTGGTATTGGGCGGCACGAAACTGTTCACTGGCCAAGGCGCCCGGATTGTTTTCGGTACGCTGGTTGCGCTCTTCCAAGATCACGTTGCGCTCTGTGGCGATGTCGTCCTCGGTCAGCATCAGATTTTCCATCCGGTTGCTTTCCATCTCCATCATCAAGGGCAGACGGTCGGCAGCGATCCGTTGGTAATAGGCAGTGTAATCGTGACTGGTAAAAGCGTTATCAGAGCCGCCATTGGACGAAACCGTGGCCGAAAACTCGCCGCTTTCTAGCTTGTCGGTTGCCTTAAATAGCAAGTGCTCAAGGAAGTGCGCAACGCCAGATGCCCCTACAGGTTCATCCGCAGACCCGATTTTGTACCAGACCATATGCACAACGACGGGGGCGCGGTGATCTTCGATCACAACCACATCCATTCCGTTATCGAGCGAAAAGGTCGTGACCTCTTGGGCCATCGCAGGCAGGGCTGCAAACATCACAAAGGCAGAGGCAATCAGGCGGCGCATGGGCGGTCCTTTATTCGGGGTCGTTGGGTGTAACCTACGCCCGATTAGACGGCTTTCAAGCCCTGCAAACGCAGATGTGAAGATGCCTATTTTGGCGGCGCGGTTGGTGTTGCGACGCCCAAATTGCGGAACCGCTGAAGCTCGGCATAGGCGTCAAGCGCATAGCGCGCGTATGCCTTGAAATAGCGGTCAGATTGGAGTGCAGCAAGAAGACCAAAACGACTGCGGGCCTTGCGGAACTGTGCGTCCTCTGTTGCGAGCACGGCGCGAATGTCGGACTGCGTTCCTTTGCGCGATGCCGCTGCAACAAGCGCGCCATCAGCCGCAGGAATGCCACCAGCGTTAACAGCCGACGGTTGACCACCAAGGGCCGCAATTGCGTCTGCCTTTGGGGATGGGTCCACGCGGTTCGCGCCACCCAATGTCGGGGTCGGCAAATCCATGGTTTCAGGAATCTCTAAGGGCGCAACAGGCATGACCGAGAATTCATCAGGGCCACCCGTCGTGGAGCGCATGTCGTGCAAAGGCCGCTTGCCTGTCGAACATGCCGTCAGTGCCGCTACTGCCAAAATCGCCAAAATTGCCTTGCGCATACCCAATCCCTTGGTCGTTACTTGGCCTTGTTTAGCGCAAGCCTGCGGGCGCGTCACGCCCGTTTCTTTTTCTCTGTGCCACTATCGGCGAATGCGATCCCGATCGCGCCGATAAAAATCGCAACGTCAGCCACGTTAAAGGCATAGGGATTGTTAAAACCGCAGCATGACATATTCAGAAAATCGGCCACCGCGCCATAAAGGAGGCGATCAATAACGTTGCCCAGCGCACCACCGATCAAAAAGCCAGCTGCGATATTCATCATGCGGCTTTGAGGCCTGCGCCACAACCAAACCAACACAATCCCTGAGATCAAGAATGCCACGCCGATCAAGACCCAGCGCATGTCAAAACCTGCGCCAAGCCCAAAGTTCATGCCCTTATTCCAAGCCATGCGAAACGTGAGGAATGGCGGCAGCACATCAATGTGCTTGACGGCTATCAGGTCGAGGTAATGCACGACAAAATATTTACTGGCCTGATCGACCAGAAACACCCAAAACCCCGTCCAGAAAACAAGCCGCATCTAATTATCCTTAATGTCGGAAGTGGCGCATGCCAGTGAAGACCATAGCGATCCCTGCGTCGTCCGCTGCCGCGATCACCTCGTCATCGCGCATCGACCCACCGGGCTGAATGACGCAAGTGGCCCCTGCTGCTGCTGCCTCGAGAAGGCCATCAGCGAAGGGGAAGAATGCGTCGGAGGCAACGGCGGACCCGATGGCGAGTGATTGCGGCAGGTCCATTGCTTTCGCCATGCGCTCGGCCTTTTGGGCGGCGATCAGGGCACTATCGAGACGGCTCATTTGCCCAGCGCCAACGCCGACAGTTGCCTTGTCTTTGACGTAGACAATTGCGTTGGATTTGACGTGCTTTGCCACTTTCCAAGCGAAGAGCAGATCGGCCATTTGCGCCTCTGTTGGTTTCACTTTGGTCACGACTTTGAGGTCGGCCAGATCAACGGAACCCACATCTTTGTCCTGCACCAACATGCCGCCTGCGACCTGTTTCATGGTGATTTGCGCAGCCTTCGGGTCGGGCAAGCCGTCTGTCGTCAAAAGGCGCAGGTTCTTTTTCGTCGCAAAGATCGCCCTTGCCGCGTCCGATGCACCGGGCGCAATTACAACTTCGGTGAAAATCTCGACAATCGCCTTTGCAGTGTCTTCATCGAGCGGCTGATTGAGCGCCACGATGCCACCAAAAGCAGAGGTGCGGTCACAGTCAAAGGCGTTTTTGTAGGCCTCCAAAAGGGTCCCACCACGGGCCACACCGCTTGGGTTCGCGTGCTTGATGATCGCCACGGCGGGGCCTTCGGCAGGATCAAACTCGGCGACCAGCTCAAACGCCGCGTCAGTGTCGTTGATGTTGTTGTAGGATAATTCTTTGCCCTGATGCTGCACAGCCGTCGCTACGCCCTGACGGCCAGTGCCGTCTGTGTAGAACGCAGCAGACTGGTGCGCGTTTTCGCCATAACGCATCTCTTGCTTATACGTGCCAGCAATAGAACGGCGGCGTGGTGTCGCCATGTCAATCGCGGATGCCATCCACGTGCTGACGGCAGTGTCATAAGCAGCAGTGCGCCCATAGGCCGTTTGCGCCAATTTCTGACGGAACGCATGGGTCGTCTGACCATCGTTCCCGTCAAGTTCGGCAAGCAAAGCGGCGTAGTCTTCCACGTCTGTGATCACGTTCACAAAAGCATGGTTTTTCGCCGCAGAGCGGATCATCGCAGGGCCGCCGATGTCGATGTTTTCGATGCAGGTGTCGAAATCCGCACCCTTGGCAACGGTTTCCTCAAACGGGTAAAGGTTCACAACCAGCAAGTCGATTGGGCCAATGTTGTGCTCTTCCATCGCCTCGACATGAGAGGCAAAATCGCGACGGGCCAAAAGGCCACCATGCACAACGGGGTGCAGCGTCTTGACCCGACCATCCATCATCTCAGGAAAGCCCGTCACATCGGCCACATCTTTCACATCAAGGCCAGCATCGCGCAGCGCCTTGGCAGAGCCGCCAGTTGAGAGCAGCTCAACACCGCGCGCGGCCAAAGCCCGCCCAAGGTCGAGCAGACCCGTTTTATCGGAAACAGAAAGAAGCGCGCGGCGGAGCGGTGCAAGGTCAGTCATGTGATCCCCCAAAGATCAATTATCAAAGTCGTCCATCGGGTCGTCAGTGGCGAAATCGCGGACACTGTCTGGCGTGTCTTGCGCCTTGGCCAACGACCATCGGACGCGTGTCGCATAGGCCATCGTGCGACCAGATAAAACCACCTGTTGGCTCGGACGGGGCTTTAATCTGCCATTTTCGAGATAAACTGATGGTTCAAGCGCCAAATTGGCGTGCCCGTCGTGTCGCAGGATCCAAATCTCGCCCGATTTGAGCGCCATCGAGATCGCCGCCCCGCCCATATCCACGGTCGCATCGACCTCTGGATGCAGATGGAATCGCAGGGCGTAAGGGACGCCTTGTAGAGATGTCTCATCGATTGCTTTATCGAACCGTTTCTTGTCGGAGTCGGTCAGCGTGGTCAGGAAATCTTCGCCAACCATGCCGCGCCCATCCTGCGCCAGATCAATCGTACGGGCATGGGTCAGGCCATGGGTCGAGCGATAGCCGTTATGCGACAGCTCTACCCGCTTGCCGTCGTGCAGATCGGAAAAATGGCATTGCACGTCCGTCGGCACATCGTCGAGCAACTCTTGCTGCGAGGTGACCTGCCTACTTGGTGCGCCAAGTCGCGACGACGAATAGCCTTCGATGCAAAGCGTGGTGTGGCTTGGCGTGGCACGCCCTGCCCTGCGCCAATCCTCGCCAAACGTCTGACCAGAACCGCAATTTACGACCAGTGGCCTGCGACCAGAGGTCAACTCAAACGCCAAGGTACTGGCATGCGCGTTCACCGATATTGGGCCAGTTGGCGGCGCAGCAGCGTCGATCACAATTGAGGTGCGACCCGCACTCAGCCGCGCATAGCCCATGTGCAAATCATCGCTAGGCCGCGTGCGATTCCCCGCTGCCGCCAGCGCGTGATCGAGCCTGCCGTCAAGTCCGCGCCCGCCGCCATGAAACCGCGCAAGGCCGCCGTCGGAATGCCGCAACGCCCGCAATGTCGGCGTGATCCGCGCAATCGCCGAAATGACTGCGGCAGGAGGTTGGCGGTCTGCTTCTGTAAGCGCTTGCGACGCCCAAGTGAGCAGGGTCAAAACCTCTAACAACTCTTCTGGATTACGCGTTGGAATCCCGCCAGAGGCATCAATCTGTGTTTCACAATCGCGGGCCAGGGCAGCGACGGCAGGGGCGACATGCTCTTCCATCCCTTCCAGAGACAGGCCCGCGTAAATCATCCCCGTCAGCGCCTCGAACCGTGGCAAGCCAGCACGCGCGGTTTTCCAACGGCGCGACAGGAAAATCGTCTGCTGGCCAAGTGATCGGTAAAACGCCACGTTGGCAGGCCGTTCTTGGCCACGCAGTAGGAAAAATCCATGTTGAATCCAGCGAATAATGCGCCTACCAGCAAGATCAGGCGTCCATCCCAGACCGTGCCCATTGCCGTATCGCGTGATCCAGTCACCAACCCAAGCCTGCGCACAGGCCCGCGCCTTGGCATCACCAACGGCAGCCAGATCATCTAGCCAAGCGCAGCCCTGCAACTCTTCGGATACCACGGCATTGTCAGGGGCGACATCCCAGATCGAGCCATTCTTCGCCTCGGTCAGTGTGCCTGAAAACAGAAAGTTGCCAGCGATAAGCTGCCGACCACGCGCAAAATGACCGATGGTTTTTGGTTCAGGCTGGCTGACGAATCCCGTCGCAGGACGCGCACGGGCGGCTGCACGCGCATGAACGCGATGCATGAATTGCGTGCGGCGGGCACGCCATGTCTGTTGTTGTGCCAAATTCTGCTGCCTCGGCTCTGCGTTCTTACGCATTATTGTTGGCGGCAGATTAGCGGTAATTTATGGCTTTGTCAGCACCGCAATGTAGAAACCATCCATCCCGCCAAGCTCTGGCCAGAAATCAGGGCGCAAACGCACGCCGCCCTCGAATGTTGTCCACTCAGGATCAATGCCAGCGATGTTGGCAGCGCTCTTGTCGATCACCAAATCGGGGTGACGCTCTAGCGCCTCTTCGATCTGCACTTCGCCCTCGTCGGGCAACAGCGAACAGGTGCAATAGACCAGCTTTCCACCTGGTTTGAGCAAGGACAACGCATGGTCGATCATATAGGCCTGCTGCTCGATCAATTCGGCAAATTCAGAGCCGTCTTTCGCATAGGGCAAATCGGGGTGACGGCGGATCGTGCCCGTGGCCGAGCAAGGCGCATCAAGCAGAACGGCGTCATACTCGCCCTCCATCTCCATCGCATCACCGATGATCACCTCAGCGGTCAATTTCACCCTCGCGAGGTTTTCACTGACGCGCTGAATCCGCCCTTGGGAGATATCGACGGCAGTGACCTTGGCGCCAGCAGCGGCCAGTTGCATCGTTTTACCACCCGGTGCCGCGCAAAGATCAAGCACGGTCATGCCTTCGGTGGGCTTCAACATCTTCACTGGGATCGCAGCGGCGGCGTCTTGCACCCACCAGTCACCTTGCGCAAAGCCAGACATCTCGCTGACCTGCCCCGCATTCGCGACGCGCACGGACCCCGTCGGCAAAACCACACCACCCACGGCCTCGGCCACGCGGTTTGGATCACCCTTGCAGGTCAAATCCAATTGAGCACCTGCAAAATGCGCGGCATCCATGGCGTCCATCGCGGGACGCCCCCATGCCGCAACAAGGGGCTGGCGCAACCATCCGGGCATCAACGGCACGGGGCGTTTATTCCAAGCGGCGGGACCTTCCTCGGCGATGCGGCGCAAAACGGCGTTGGTCATCCCCTTCATCGAGGCCGTGCGCTGATTGCGCCCGACGATCTCGACATACGCGTTCACAACACCATGCGCCGCTTCGCCGCCCGTCAGCTCGATCACACCAAGGCGCAGCGCGTTCATCACATACTCAGGCGGAGCCGCTTTCTTGAAGTACGGCTTCAGCATCCGGTCCGCACGATCAAGGCCGCGCAGAGCATCTGTCGCAAGACGTTGCGCGCGGGCGCGATCGTCCGCTGCCAAATGTTCCAATGCACCGCCACCAATCAGTTCGACCATCAAGCGACCCTCACCGATAATCTGTTCAAGCAGATGATGCGCGGCACGGCGCGGTGGCAGACCAGTTTGGCTCATGGGACTTCCCTTGTTTTCGTTTCAATGCCGAGTATATCAAAGGATAGAATGCTACAAGGACAGGCCAGATGACAGATAAATCCACCGATTTACCCGAAGCCGCCATTCGTGCCTTGGCCGAGGCCGAGGCCCGCCGCAAAGAAAACGGTGAGTTCACATTGCCAACCGAGTTGGGTGGTCGCAAAGGCCCAGAGGCCGTGCGCTATGGTGATTGGGAGAAAAAGGGCATCGCGGTTGATTTCTAAATGATCAGCAGTGCCTTTACCCTCAAGCAATTGGAGGCCCTGATCTGGGTCGCTGACCTTGGCAGTTTCCGCAAAGCCGCCGCACATCTGAACACCACACAACCGAACATTTCCTCGCGGATCGCAGGGCTGGAAAAGACGCTTGGGTTGTCGCTGATGCAGCGCGATACGGGATCGGTGCAGTTGACCGCCAAGGGTGCCGAAATCGTCGCCCAAGCGCGTGTCGTCTTGCAGAATGCGGATACGCTTTTGAACATCGCCGGGCGGCCCGATCTGCATACAGATCGGATCCGGCTCGGCGTTACGGAACTGGTGGCCTATACATGGCTGCGCGAATTTATGCGGCGGGTGTCTGATGTCTTTCCCAATGTTTCCATTGAGTTGACTGTTGATCTATCGCGCAACCTCGACAAAGAACTCGCCAGCAACACCCTTGACCTCGCCATTCAAACCGCCCCTTTCAGCGTGCAAACCACAGGGGAAATCGCCCTTGGTGCCTATCCGTTCGCTTGGGTTGCGGCCCCCGACATCGCGGCCAAGCCGATTGACCTCTATGCCCAACCGATCCTGACCCACGCACGCGGCACGGTTGCTTATTCCGAACTGCGCGACCGCCTTGGGGATCGTGCCAATATCGTGCCGTCGAATGCGTTAATGTCGAGCCTGCACATGGTTCTCGATGGCATGGGCATCGCCATTTTGCCGCAGGTCATGGCACAGGAACATATCACCAGCGGGGCGCTTGTGGCGTTGCCGATGGATTGGAGGCCGACCCCCCTGCAATTCTCCGCGCGTTTCCAATCGGACAAGGCCAGCGGGACCGTGCAGGCCGCAGCGCAGATCGCAGCAGAGGTCGCCACTGATCACATTTTGCATTCAACGGTATAAATAAGAATAATTTGTATTGATCCTAGGCTCGCGCCTATCATCGCGCCAAGCAAAGGGATCACACATGAAAACCAACTCTGTTCGCCTCGGCGTCGATATCGGCGGCACATTCACTGACGTTGTGCTGGAAAAAGACGGCGCATCCTTCTCAACCAAGGTTTTGACCACCTATATCGCCCCCGAAAACGCGATCATCGACGGGATGGGGCAGGTTTGTGCCAAGGCAGGCGTAACTCCCGCGCAAATCGACCAGATCATCCACGGCACAACGCTTGCGACCAACGCGCTGATTGAACGGCGTGGGGCGAAAACAGCGTTCATCACGACAACAGGCTTTCGCGATGTGATCGAAATGCGGACCGAGTCGCGGTTCGAGCAATATGATCTCAACCTGACGCTGCCCGAACCCCTGCTCGCCCGTCAAATGCGCTATACCGTGACGGAGCGAGTCGATGCGAAGGGCAACATCCTGATCCCGTTAGACCGTGCCGAGGTTGAGGACGTGGTAGCAATGATCAAAACCGCTGGCTACGAATCCGTCGCGGTTGGCCTCCTTCATTCCTACCTCAACGACACCCATGAAAAGATGGTGCGCGACGTGCTGGCCGAGATGATGCCCGAGGCAATGATCTCGATCTCGTCCGAAGTCAGCCCGCAGATGCGCGAATACGAGCGGTTCAATACCGTTGTCGCCAACGCCTATATCAAGCCGCTGATGAAATCCTACCTTGGTCGCCTTGAGGGGCGTCTGCGTGACGAAGGCGCAGATTGCCCGATCTTCCTGATGCACTCTGGCGGTGGCATTATCAGCCTAGAGAGCGCCGCTGATTTTCCTGTGCGCCTCGTCGAATCCGGCCCCGCTGGTGGCGCGGTTTTCGCCGCCAACATCGCGGCGCGTTATGGTTTGGATAAAGTTCTGTCCTTCGACATGGGCGGCACCACGGCCAAGATTTGCCTGATCAAAAACCAGACGCCTAAGACGTCACGCGTGTTCGAGGTCGCCCGTACGTACCGCTTCAAAAAGGGATCAGGCATGCCGATTTCGATCCCCGTGATCGACATGGTCGAGATCGGCGCAGGGGGCGGATCGCTGGCCCATGTTGACGCCATGCGCCAAATTCGGGTGGGTCCTGAGAGCGCTGGATCAGAGCCTGGCCCCGCTTGTTACGGACGCGGCGGAGAGCGGCCCGCCGTGACTGATGCCGACCTGATCCTAGGCAAACTCGACCCTGATAACTTTGCAGGTGGCTCTATCAAGCTTGCAAAAGTAGACTCTAACAAAGCACTTTTGACCGTCCTTGGTGTACCCCTCGACATGGACGCCGAAACCGCAGCCTTCGGTCTGGCCGAAGTCGTCGACGAGAACATGGCCAACGCCGCCCGTGTTCATGCGGTAGAGAATGGTGAGGATTTGTCCGAATATACCATGATCGCTTTCGGCGGCGCTGCCCCTCTGCACGCTGGCCGCTTGTGCGAAAAGCTTGGCGTTGCCCGTCTGCTTGTCCCAACAGGTGCTGGCGTCGGGTCTGCCATCGGGTTCCTGCGTGCGCCGTTTAGTTTTGAGGCTAACAGGTCCGTCTACATGAGGCTGTCGCATTTCGACGGTGACGTGATCAAATCACTCCTGTCCGATCTGCAATCCGAGGCGACGGGTTTTGTGCGCACCTGCGACGCGACATCTGACATCATCTCTGAATTCAAGGTTTACATGCGTTACGCGGGCCAAGGCTGGGAAATCCCTGTTGCATTGACCGAAGCGCAGGCAATGAACCCAGATGCGGCAACCTTCCAACGCCTCTTTGAGGAAGACTATACCAAGCTATTCGGCCGCACCGTCACGGGCATGGATATCGAAATCACCGTCTGGTCCGTAAACGCGACAACGCCACCAGAAAAGGTCGCGCGCGTAGTGGAGGCAACCGCTGGCGAGGCAGCAAAAGCCGTCAGCAACCGCGCGCTTTTCGACGCAGGTCTGGGCCACGCTTTGCCCGCTGACGTCATCAACCGCGACACCATGACAACGGGTCAAACCGTGCAAGGCCCCGCGATTATCACCGAGGATGAGACCACGATTATCGTCCCCTCCACCCGCCGCGCCATCGCCCATCCTGACGGCACAATTGAACTGACCCTCAAGGGAGCCATATCATGAAAACAGTGTCTAACGTTGCATATCAGGTCATGTGGAACCGTCTGATCTCGGTCGTGGAGGAACAGGCGCAAGCGCTCGTGCGCACCGCTTTTTCGACCTCCGTGCGCGAGGCGGGCGATCTTTCCGCAGGTGTTTATAACGCCGACGGTTTGATGCTGGCCCAAGCGGTCACGGGCACCCCCGGTCACGTGAACGCCATGGCCGACGCCGTCGCACATTTCATCCGCCGTATCGGGTGCGAGAACATCCACGAGGGTGACGTCTACATCACCAACGACCCTTGGGAGGGCACGGGCCACCTCCACGATTTTACCGTCGTCACCCCGTCGTTTCACAACGGCAATATGGTCGGATTTTTCGCCTGCACCGCCCACGTGGTTGACGTTGGCGGGCGCGGATTTGGCGCGGATGCGGCGAGCGTTTATGAGGAGGGCATCTATGTCCCCATTATGAAATTCGCGGATCGTGGCACTGTCGATCAGACGCTGGTAAAAATGCTACGTGGAAACGTACGCGAACCTGATCAGTTGATCGGCGACATCTATGCTCTGGCGACCTGTAACGAGATTGGTCAGCGCAGGCTTGCCGAAATGATGGACGAATTCCACCTGACCGATATCAAAGGGATCGCGGATTTCATTCTCGAAAACTCCCGCCGTGCGACGCTAGAACGGATTGCCGCCTTGCCACGCAAATCGGCGACGGGTGTTTTGACCGTGGACGGGTTCGACAAACCGATCACGATTAAGGTTAAGGTCACGATTTTCGAGGATCGGATCCTGTCGGATTTCGAGGGCACATCGGGCCTCGACAAAAAGGGCATCAACTGCCCGCTTGTCTATGCCAAGGCCTACGCCTGCTACGCGCTCAAAGTCGCCATCGCGCCCGAAATTCCAAACAACGCCGCCTCGCTTGCGCCGTTTGAGATCACAGCGCCCGTCAACTCCATCGTAAACGCGGTGCACCCTGCGCCCGTCGCCCTGCGCCATATCGTTGGCCACTTTGTCCCCGACGCGGTGTTCAACGCATTCGACCAGATTGTCAGCGGTTTGGTCCCAGCAGAAGGTGCAGGTTGCCTGTGCAATTTCCAAGTCTCGCTACGCCCGCGCACGGATACGCCCGCCCCTACGGATGCGGTCAGGTCCGAGGTTTTGACGTTCAACTCTGGCGGCTCTGGTGCGCGGCCCAACTTTGACGGGTTAAACGCCACCGCCTTCCCCTCTGGCGTCATGACCATGCCTGTCGAGGCGACTGAACACGCAGGCCCCGTCATCATCTGGCGCAAGGAACTGCGCCCCGATTCTGGTGGCGCAGGTCAGCAGCGCGGTGGCCTTGGGCAGTACATGGAAGTCGGCGCACGCGAGGGGCACGAGTTCGATATGCAAGCCATGTTCGACCGCGTAGATCACCCAGCAAACGGGCGGCGAGGTGGCGGGTCAGGTGCACCGACAACAATCATCCAAGACGATGGCACAGCGATGCGCGGCAAAGGCAAGCAGTTTGTAGCGCACGGCAGGCGGGTCGTCATGGCCTTCCCGGGTGGTGCGGGTTACGGCCATGCTGCGGATCGGGCGAAGTCTAGCGTCATGCGCGACCTCGCACGCGGCTACATCTCTGTCGAGACCGCAAAGCGCGATTACGCCTTATCAGACACTGATATTGCCACCGTGCAAGACGCGATCAAGATGGGGGTCGACCTATGAAACTCGCGCCCAACCCCTTCACCCACGCCATTGCCGCTGGTGAAAAACAGATAGGCATCTGGTCGAGCCTCGCCAACGGGTTCGCCGCCGAGGTGATCGCTTCTGCTGGATTCGACTGGGCACTTTTAGATATGGAGCACACGCCGTCCGATTACTTCGCTCTTCTCGGTCAACTGCAAGCTTTCGCGGCGAGCAACACCACCGCCATTGTGCGCCCCGAATGGAACGATCCTGTTGTCGTTAAACGGCTGCTTGATCTTGGTGCGCAGGGGCTACTCTTCCCGATGATCCAATCCGTTGAGGAAGCAGAGAAAGCCGTCGCCGCGACCCGTTATCCTCCACGCGGGATGCGCGGTGTTTCGGGTGCAACACGCGCCACAAAATTCGGGCGGATCACTGATTACAACGCACGTGTCGAGGAAGAAACCACCGTCATCCTGCAATTGGAAACAGGTCTCGCAATTTCGCGCGCCGAGGAGATTGCCGCTGTTGATGGCGTCTCGGGCATTTTCTTTGGTCCTGCTGATATCGCTGCAGACATGGGGCTGCTCGGCCAGCCGCTACACGAAGACGTTTGGGCGCTGATCCGCCCTGCCGCGCAAAAGATCATCAAAATTGGCAAACCCGTCGGAACCCTTGTGTTCGACCCTGTTTTTGCCGCACAATTGCTGAACGAGGGCTTCACTTTCGTCGCTGGTGGGGCCGACACGTCACTGCTCGCACGCGCCTCCGACGCGCTTCTTGCCAACATTAAATCCAACCTAAAATAGGACGGCCTAGACAGTTCAGCGGCGCTGCTGCAATCTGCATAAAACCATCAGAAAGTAGTGCGCCATGACCGTCACCGTCCGCCCCGTCACCCAAGCAGACCACCCCGCGTGGGACACGCTTTACCAAGGGTACGCCGAATTCTATGGCGTGACCCAAACACCCGAAATGCGCGATAAAGTGTGGAGTTGGCTCTTTGACCAAAACGCTCAAAGCGAAGGCCTTGTTGCAGTCACCGAAGATGGAACTGTCGTCGGCATCACGCACTTTCGCCCTTTCGCGCGGCCACTTTCGGCGACGACTGGCGGCTTTCTTGACGACTTGTTTGTATCCCCAGATGCACGCGGGCTAGGCGCTGCAGATGCACTGATCGCTGGGGTCAAAGCGGAGGCCGCAAAGCGCGGCTGGTCAATCGTGCGTTGGATCACGGCAGAGGATAACTACCGCGCCCGCGCCGTTTATGACCGCATGTCAAACCGGACAAAATGGGTCACTTACGACCTGCCAGTCTAAGACATTGGGCGCTCGCTATTACCGCGAGCGCCCAATTATTTTATGGACGCAACATCACCTTGCCAAAACGGCCAGGCGTCACCGCAGCAATCATCGCAGGGGTCACTTCTTCCAGCGGATAGACACCACCATCACCCATTATAAGGTCTCCGCTGAGCGCCAAACCAACCAATTCGGTCATCAGGCGCGTGCGGGTCTCAGGGTCCATTTCTGCACCAACTTTCGACGCCCAGAAGCCCTTCACCGTCAAATGCTTGAAAATCATCAGGCCTGAATTGAGCGCAAGCGGCGTACCAGTCGCGGTCCCGAAAATCACCAGTTGGCCTTCGTCACCCAGCAATTCGGTCAGGTCAGTGGCAACGGGGCCACCCACGGAATCAATCGCAGCGCGGGCGCCAGCGTCGCCGATGATCGCCTGTGCCTGCTCTTTCCAGCCTACGTCACTGGTCGACAAAACATGCTCCATGCCCATCGCCTGAAGTTCCGCGATAGCCTCTGGACGGCGGACAAGGTTCAACAGGTTCACGCCACGCGCCTTGGCCAAAACGGCCATGATTTTGCCAACTGCACCATTTGCCGCAGTCTGCACAATCCAGTCGCCTTCAGAGACATTCAGTGTCTCCAAAAGGGAAATCGCGCTAAATGGCATCGCGACCAACTGCGCGCCAAGCGTGTCACTGATCGCAGCATTTAAAGGCATCACACCATTCGCGGGGGCCACGAAATACTCGGCCCAAGTACCATGCACACTCGCAACCGCGATCCGCTGACCGATCAACGCCTCGTCAACGCCAGCGCCCACGTCCGTGATCATGCCAACAGCCTCGGACCCGCCAATCGCCGTGGGCAGGTCGGGCTTATAGCCATACTCGCCGCGGATCGTCCAAAGATCGTGGTTGTGGATCGGCGACATGATCATCTTGACCAAAACCTGACCAGGTGCAGGATCGGGTATCGTCGTGTCGACCATGTGCATCAACTGGATAGGATCGCCAAAAGTGTTGTGAATTGCAGCGCGCATAGGATGTTCCTTGGGAGGTAATTGAGACGCCAGACATATGTCACGACGGATCGGAAAACGAGGGGGCTGACGCAAAGGCATCCGCCAAAACAAAAACGCCCGCCGTATTGGCGGGCGTTTCCGTATTCTGTGATCGCGAAATTAGCGACGCAGACCAAGACGCTGGATCAAAGACTGGTAACGAGCCTCGTCCTTGGAGCGTGCGTAGTCCAAAAGCTTACGACGCAAAGCAACCATTTTCAAAAGACCACGACGACCGTGGTTGTCTTTCTTGTGGGTTTTGAAGTGCTCTGTAAGTGTCGCAATGCGGGAAGAAAGGATAGCAACCTGAACTTCGGCCGAACCAGTGTCGCCCTCTTTCGTTGCAAATTCTTTCATCAGCCGTGTTTTTTCTTCAGCAGTAATCGACATCGGGGTCTCCTTGTCTAAAGGGTTAATGGCGCAATCCGGGATGTCGTCCAGAAAAGCCCGTGGAGTATCCGCGCAGAAAGATTCCCTTTGCGGATGGCTGCATTTAGGTCACTTCCCCCCAAAAGGGAAGTGTTTTGTCAAACTGCGGTCAGCACGACAGGCACCGAGGCCAGATCAAGCGATGTCAGCCCTGCAAAAGTTGCCACGACGGTATCGTCCGCCATAAGAATAACACCGTCATCGTTGTCGATGAATGACAAGATGGGTTCGCCACCGTCCGCGTCGTAGGCGACTTCGATGGTATCTTCGTCGAGGTCAAAATCGTCGACGAACACACTCGAGTTCACTTCCATCGCAAAGCGATCGGCACCCGTGCCGCCATTCAAGTGATCTCCGACACCAGCCCAAAGTACATCGTCGCCCGCGCCACCGTTTAGGAAATCGGCGCCATTGTCGGCATCGCGCCCGTCAAGAACATCATTGCCTTCGCCACCAAACATAACGTCGTCGCCGTTACCGCCACTGAGGGTGTCCTCGCCCAGACTACCTTGCAAGGAATCATTGCCGTCACCGCCTTCAAGCATGTCACGACCATCGCCACCAACAAGCGTATCGTCACCCTCGCCACCAGCGAGAGTGTCATCTCCAACATGACCGTAGAGTGCGTCGTCGCCTGCTTCGCCAAACAAGATGTCGTTGCCAAGACCACCGTGGACCTCATCGTTGCCCGCACCAGCCGAGACCACATCATCGCCATCGCCCGCGTCAATCAGGTCATTTCCAGATCCCGTTTCAATAGTCTCGTTTTCGCCACCTGTGAATACGGTTAGGTCGCCGTCTGAAAAATCCGTGAAACCACTCGCAGCATCACTAAGAAGGCTATCCAAGGTCTCGACACCTGCGCTGCTCTGGTCGCCAAGGATCGGATCATCATCAGTTCCATCCATATCAGATGTGCTGTCGTCATCTAGGTCGTGCCCAAACATGAGCGAAGCCGAGAACGCCAGTCCCATGAGTCCAAAAATCGCTAACATTGCAATCATTCCGCGCATTAAGGTCACCCCGACCCGTACTTTGACCTACATAGCATGAAAAATCTGACGGAAGTGCTAATTCACCCAAAGAGGTTAATGGTCGCCGTAGGGATTGGGCCAAAGAATTGGTTGCTGAGAATAGCTGATATATAATGGATGCTTAGGGTGTCCCGCTTTGCTCAGGCCCAGATGGCTCAGGACATGTTGCTCTTTGGAGAGCAACGCCGCCACATGAGGTCCACGGTCGAGATATGCGCCATGGGTGCCCCAAGCCGCCACAATGGAATCGGCCCAGCCAGCGCCTTCCAGAATCGTGGCGTCGTTTTCAGGACCAATCGGCTCTGATGCCGCACGCATTTTACGCGGGTCGGTATCGCGCCATGCAAAGATGTTGGTGACCCGAAACGCGCCGAATCCCAAGGCACGTGCGCGGCGTTCACACCGCTCGACTGTGGGATCGTTTTGGACCTCGTTCGCGGTTGACGGGTTGAGCATGACGAATAACACACGTTTTGCCCCCTCGTCCCAAATGCGGGTCAGCGCATAGCGATATTTCTCGCAATCCGAATAGATCGCGGTGGATTTTGACAAAAGCGTATCGTGATGGCGTGTGATCATGCGCAAACATAGACTGGGGGATGATGGGTTAAAACCCATCCTACGCAGTTTCGCCAGACGCAAGGATGGTCGAAGTAGGATGGGTTTTAACCCATCATCCCTTCGTAAACAAAAACGCGGCTCGGGTGCAGTTCACCACCTCGGTAATTGCCCACCGCGACAGGTTTCCCTTGATACGACACCCAGACCTCTTCGTCATACTCCAAACCAGATGCAATCACATGGGCCGCATTCCCATTGCGCAGCTTTACAATGCTGGCATCAGGACAAACCACCTGCGCCATATCGCCCAGCGCCAATTCAAGCGGTAAGATAAACGCATCCAACTCTGGTGTCTTCGCCATTTCCTCGATCTTCTCAAGCGTCACGCCTTCGACCACATCAAACGGCCCTGACCAAATGCGACGCAAGCGCAGCACATGACCGAAACAGCCCAGCTTTTCACCCAAGTCCCGCGCAATTGAACGGACATAGCCACCCTTGCCGCACGTCATCTCTAACGTCACGTGATCCGCATCTGGGCGATCCACCAATAGCAGCTCTTCAACCCAAAGCGCGCGCGCTGCGAGTTCCATCTCTTCGCCGTCCCGTGCCTTTTTATAGGCCCGCACACCGTCGACTTTCACGGCAGAAAACTGTGGCGGCACTTGCATGACATCACCAACAAACCCACCAAGTGCGGCTTTGATCTCATCATCAGTCGGGCGCAGATCAGAACTGCTGATCACCTCGCCCTCAGCATCATCGGTATTCGTCGCCTGCCCCAAACGGACAGTAAACGTATAAGCCTTCAGCGCATCAGTGATATAGGGCACCGTCTTTGTCGCCTCGCCCAAGGCCACAGCCAAAACGCCAGTTGCCTCCGGGTCAAGCGTGCCTGCATGGCCCGCCTTCTTGGCATCCAGCGCCCATTTGACCTTGTTGACCACGGATGTGGATGTGATCCCCGCAGGTTTATCCACGATCACCCAGCCCGAAATATCGCGGCCCTTGCGCTTGCGTCCCATATCTCACCTATTTCTGTTTCGAAGGGGTCTGCTACCGCCGCGACCCTGCCCCGTCAACTATTCCACAACACCGACCATCGGCCCAAGCCGAAAACCCGGATCAGAGCGCCCAAGGCTAGTGGCCTGCATCCGCGACACCTTGCCATCGAAATAAAGCGCATTTGGCAGTTTAAGCACATCACGGAAGAAACTGCCGAACTCGTGAAAGCTCACCGAATTATTCGAAATCACGAAGACGGCTGTCTTACCGTCCGCCGAAGTGCCGACACCGTTGCGGATATACCGCGAAGTGCCATCAGGCAGGAACCTCGGGTGCAAAGCACCATCAATGACCAACATCGGACCCGATTGGGTCGCGTCGCGGCAAACGGGGGAACGCTCAACAAAATCCAAGGTCTCATAGACCTGCGCGTTGCCCGCATTGATGCAAAAGATACCGTTGGGCAGCAGACCAAAATTCCCCGGCCCCGCGTTCGGGATCACGCGCATCGCCTCTTCGCCATTCTCGACGAAATAGCCAACTGGCGCGCGGTCCTCATGATACATGCCGGCGTTCATCGCAAACGGCAGCGTCGCCCCATCAAGAGTATTTTCGATATTGCGGAAATTGCCGAGGATATTGCCGTTCTTGTCGCGCAAAAACAGGCGTAAATCTTCGGTTTCCATATCGACAGTGCAAGTGGTGTAACTCTTGCCTTCGGACGTGACATCCGCGCAGGTAACAGCGGCGGCTGGATTGGCCCAGAAAAGGGCCAAGAACAGCCAGCGTTTCACTCGTCCAAATCCTGCTTTACATGGCTTTCGGCCAAGAGGGCGCGGGTCGCATCCATCTGATCAAAGGTGCCGTCAATCTCGAACCGCAACTCTGGCGCGTGCTTCATCGAGCCACCCTTCACCACCAAATGGCGGATCTCATGGCGGTTTTTGCGCAGCGCAAGCAGCGCCTCGACCTTTTGCTCGCCACCAAGTGGCAGGACAAACGCCGTCGCGATCCGCAGGTCAGGCGACATGCGCACTTCGCCCACTGTGATCATAAAACGGGACAATTCGGGATCATGGACCTCGCCACGCTGTAAAATAGCCGAAAGGTCACGGCGGATCATCTCGCCGACCTTCAACATACGCTGCGTGGGCGCGCGCCCGTCTCTTGATGTGTTCTTAGCCATGCAGCCCATGTAATGCGTCGTGGGTAAATTGCCAAGCGGGGGTTTGTCGGGAAGTCGACTTAGGCCAAAATCTGCAAAATCCGCTCAAACTGCGCATCCACACCCCGCAACCGTGACCACACCAAGACAATATCCGTCGCTGCCTCTGGCGTTGAAATAGGCACTGTCACGAGTGGCTTACCATCATAGCTTATGTCATTAGGCGGCCGCGAATAGCTCATCCCGACACCCAATCCATGCGCCGCCAAAGATCGCATCATTTCAAGCGAGGTGGCGCGTTGGCGCACTTGCGGATCAAGCTTTAACGTTTCAAACAGATTGCGCACAAAGCCTTCTGACAGATGCTCGGAAAACAGAATCATCGGATGTTCCACCAATTCCGCGAGCGTCACAGAGGTCCGCTTTGCCAAAGGGTGATCTGTCGCCAGAAAGGCAACGGGTGAAACCTGCGTGATTTTGCGGCGCTCGAAATCACCATCGAACCCGATGTCATATGTGATCGCGACATCAACACGCCCTTCGGCCATTTCCGTGGCAAGCGCCGCAAATCGCCCCTCCCACCCTTGCACCATCACCGAAGGTAAATGCACGCGAAGCGCCTCCAAGGCAGGGGCCAAGTACCAAGGCGCGATATCCTCAAAACAGCCTAGCACAAAAGGGGCGGCGACCTTAGGCCCGCGCTCGACTTGCGTTGCAAGCGCTAAAAGGCTGCGCGCTTGTGCAACAAACTTGTGCCCGAACGGCGTGATCTTGATCTGCGCTCCACGTGCTCTCTCAAACACACTGGCCCCCAACCGCTGCTCGACACGCGTGATCGCAACCGACAGCGATGGTTGCGAGACATTCAGATGAGCTGCGGCTTCTGTCAGGCTACCCAGATCGGCCACGGCGACCACATATTCGTATTGGCGCAAGGTAATATATAACATGAGACTATTCATATTATTCCAAATCATTATTGGAAACTATTTAATGCGCTCGCTACAATTCCTCCAAACCAAGGAGGCCTACACACCATGAACCCATTGATCACCCAGAACGATATCGACACCTACCAACGCGATGGCGTCGTGATTATCCGTGGCTTGTTCAAGGACCACGTCGACGCGATCCGCGCGGGGATTGAGCGTAACATGGCCGATCCTGGCCCCTATGCTGCCGAAAACCTCCACGCTGGCGAAGGCGGGCGTTTCTTCGATGATTACTGCAACTGGACGCGGATCGCTGAATTCGGCGAGGTGATCTCGAAATCCCCAGCTGCCGAAGTCGCAGCCGACCTGATGGGCGCGAACCGCGTGCAAGTCTTCCACGATCATATCCTCGTCAAAGAACCGGGCACATCAAAGCCAACCCCATGGCACCAAGACGGCCCCTATTACTTTGTCGATGGCATCCAGAACATCAGCTTCTGGTCGCCAATGGATACGGTTCAAGGCGCGGGCCTGCGGTGTGTTGCGGGCAGCCACCTGTGGGAAAAACCCGTTTTGCCAAAACGCTGGCTTGCCGACACCAGTTTCTACCCAGACGAAAACGCCTATATGCCCGTCCCCGATCCAGACGCCGAAGGCATGGACATCCGCGAATGGGATATGGAACCGGGTGATGCGGTAGCGTTTAACTACGGCACACTGCACGGCGCACGCGGGAACACCACAGACCGCCGCCGCCGCGCCTTCTCGCTCCGCCTTGTCGGCGACGATGCGCGCTACGTCGAGCGGCCCGGACCAACATCGCCCCCCTTCCCCGGTCACGGGATGAAAGCGGGCGACACATTGCGCGAAGACTGGTTCCCCGTGATCTATCAACGCGGGGTCGCTTAAGGCGCGGCAACAGGGTAGCAACGACCTTCACGCAAATCCGAGGTCACCCTATGCCACTCTTCACGCCCCTTACGCTCCCCTGTGGGACAATCCTCAAAAACCGCATCGCCAAGTCTGCGATGTCGGATTCCTTGGGCGATGGCACGGGCCACCCGTCGGAGGCGCAAACCGCACTCTATCAAGGATGGGACGCAGGCGGGCTTGCGGTGTCTATTATCGGCGAAGTGCAACTCACCGCAGGCTTCGCCGAAAAGCCGGGGAACCTTGTCCTGAACGCGGCGTCCGACCTATCGCGCTTTCGGGCATTGGCAAAGGCTGGCCAACAAAACGGCAGTCAGCTCTGGCTGCAACTTGGTCACGCGGGCGCATTGTCTTACGCGCCAACCAGCAATCCCATCGGCCCAAGCGCGCTTAATCTCGACGGGCTGACCTGCGCCGAGATGACGATCAAAGATATCCAAGCCTTCCCCACCCAATGCGCCCAAACCGCGAAATTAGCACAAGAGGCGGGCTTTGGCGGCGTGCAAATCCACGCGGCACACGGCTTCCTGCTTAGCCAATTCCTGTCGCCACTGTTCAACAAACGCACGGACGTATACGGCGGCAGCATCGCTAACCGGATGCGGATATTGCTCGCGGCAATCACAGCTACCCGCGCCGCCGTCGGACCCAGCTTTCCCATCGCAGTGAAACTCAACTCATCAGACCAACTCGAAGGCGGGCTATCCGAGGACGACGCGCTAGAGGTCATCAAAGCCCTCGACACGACCTCGGTTGATCTCATCGACATCAGCGGCGGCACCTATTTTCCGGGGGCAAAATCAGCCTCCGACAGCGCGGGGAGCGGCCCCTATTTCCTGACCTTCGCGCGGAAAGCAAGACCACTGACATCCAAACCGCTCATGCTGACAGGCGGCATCAAAACCCGTGCACAAGCAGAGGCCGCAATGGAGGTCGTCGACGTCATAGGCCTCGCCCGCGCAATGATCCTTGAGCCCACACTCCCCAACCAATGGCAGGCAAAAACCAACCCAGAACCGAAATTCCCAAGATTCGCAACCGCCCCCGAAGGCGGCATCACCGCATGGTACACAATGGCGATGACAGCACCGCCAATTAGCATGGAAGCCGCTATTGAAAACTATGCACAACGGGACGCGGAGCGAACGAAAATCTGGATAAACCACTTCGCCAAGTAAGCAGGGAAGCAAAGTGCTACGCGGTTAAATTGCCAGCATGCCTAGGCGAACGCTTATCAACTTCTTGCGCCACAAAAAGGAACCGTTGCGTCTCCCTATTTCCCCCACCACTCAAACCGACTATACCCTGTCCAAACGCAGACAAAGGACGCACCCCATGACCAATACACCCGGTATCGTAATCACTGGCGCTTCTGGCCGTATGGGACAGATGTTGGTTAAGGCGGTTATGGCCTCGGACAAGTGCCATCTTGTGGGCGCATTGGAACGCACAGGCCATGCATGGGTCGGCCAAGATATCGGCACCGCGATGGGTGGGGCTGAGATGGGCGTGACTGTGACCGATGATGCGCTCGAGGTTTTCGCAAAGGCGCAAGCCGTTATCGACTTCACCGCACCCGCCGCGACCGTCGCTTTCGCAGGCCTCGCGGCCCAAGCGCGCGCCGTGCATGTGATCGGCACGACGGGACTGACTGACGACGACCTCAAGGCGATCAACGCGGCCTCACGTCATGCGGTGATTGTGCGGGCTGGCAACATGTCGCTGGGCGTGAACCTGCTGACCAAGCTCACCCAAAAAGTGGCCGAAGCGCTCGACGAAGATTTCGACATCGAGATCATCGAGGCGCACCACCACCACAAAGTCGACGCGCCATCTGGCACGGCACTGATGTTGGGTGAAGCCGCCGCCGCTGGGCGCGGTGTGAACCTCAAAGACGTGTCCGACAGTGGCCGCGACGGGATCACGGGTGCGCGCAAGCGGGGCGATATCGGCTTTTCCGCGATCCGTGGTGGCGATATCGTGGGCGAGCATGACGTCATGTTTGCCGCCGCTGGCGAGCGGATCGTGCTGCGGCACATGGCAACAGATCGGAACATCTTTGCACGCGGTGCGCTCAAGGCCGCACTTTGGGGCCAAGACAAAAACCCAGGCGAATACGACATGATGGACGTGTTGGGCCTTTAATCTGATCCAAACCTCTTAATGGCACGTATGTGTTTTATAAGGAGGCCGCCCATGATCCGTACTATTTTGTTCACGCTCTTTGCTCTCGCCAGCCCTGTAACCGTCCAAGCATTCGAGCGAATCGCGGAAAAAAACGCGTTCATCACATTTATTTCAGGCACATCCCTGACCAATCGTCTTTACGGCGTGACGCTCATGGTTTCGGCCTCGGGTGACATCTCGGGCGAAGCATTTGGCCGCGCCATTAACGGTGACTGGACATGGCAGGACGGCTATTTTTGCCGGGAAATGGCTTGGGGTGACCGCGCAATCCCCTACAATTGCCAACTGGTCGAGGCACGCGGCAACGAGATACGCTTTACCTCGGATCAAGGGGCAGGCGACTCTGCGTCATTCAAACTGCGCTAAGTCGTCATCTTGTCTGGCAAGCGCGAATGTGGTTTGTGCCGTTCAACGACGACAAAAAGGCAAAACGCCCATGACAAACCGACCTGCAATCCGCCACATCGTGTTCTTTAGCGCCAAAGATAAGGCCGACATCCCCACAATCGTGGCTGGCCTGCGCGAGCTTGGCAAAATCCCGCACTCAGACGTGTTCGAGGTCCGCGAGAACACCAAAGGCGATGCATGGTCTTCGGAAGTCGACGTGATCGTCTATGGCGAGTTCGCAAGCGACGAAGCACTTGCCGCATATAAGGCTCACCCTATCTACGCTCATGCGATAACTGTGGTGAAACCACTGCGAGACCTGCGGATCGCGGCAGACTTCTAAGGAGAGGCCACTTGGCCCAGCGCGTTTACTTCGACAACGGACCACAAGGGGCGGGGCTGTCGTTTGACAACGCCCTGCGCGTGATCCGTGCTGATACGCCTGACGAGGTCTTGCCGGCGCTTTTGGCGATGGAACAGGCACGCGCCGAGGGCCAATGGCTCGCAGGGGCCGCAAGCTATGAGCTTGGCTATATGTTCTCGCGCAAGTTGACCGACCTGATGCCCGCGACCCGCGATATCCCGCTGCTGCAATTCGGCGTCTTCACCACACCCTCCTCAAAACGCAAAGCCGCGCCAACCGACACAGCCACGCTTTCCGCACCTGTCCCCGACTGGACGCTCGACGATTACACAACCGCGTTTAACACCGTGAAAGACTACATCGGCGCGGGCGATATCTATCAGGCAAACCTGACCTTCCCGCTGACCTGTAAACGAACGGGATCGCTCGACGCGCTCTACGCCGCGCTGCAAGCCAAGCAATCGGTGCCATTCGGGGCGCTGGTTGACTTGGGCGGACCTGCGCTTTTGTCCCGCTCGCCTGAACTCTTCTTTAGCATCGACGCTGACCGCAATATCAGAGCGCGGCCTATGAAAGGCACCGCGCCACGCGGCGGCACGCCCGAAGAAGACGCAGCCCTCGCGAAATGGCTGCAACGCTCCGAGAAAAACCGCGCCGAGAACCTGATGATCGTGGACCTTCTGCGCAACGACATGAGCCGCATTTCGGAAATTGGATCGGTCAAGGTGCCCGCACTCTTTGCGGTAGAGACCTATGCGACGCTACACCAAATGACCTCGTCGATCAGTTCGAAACTGGTTGAGGGTACCTCCCTCACCGACATCTTCCGCGCGCTGTTCCCCTGCGGGTCGATCACAGGTGCGCCGAAAATTCGGGCCATGCAGATCATCCATGAACTTGAGGCAGGACCGCGCGGCGCCTACTGCGGCGCCATCGGCTGGATCGCCCCCAATGGCGCCATGACCTTCAACGTCGCCATCCGCACGCTGACTTGTTTTGAAGACAACAGCGTGCGGCTCAACGTCGGCGGCGGGGTCGTCTACGATAGCGACGCGGCAGGGGAATACGAGGAAGCGCTTTTGAAGGGGCGGTATGCGGTGGTGGATTGCAACAACTAGTAGTGTCCTAGGTCCGCGTCGAGCCCACTTTGCATGATGCCGCGATGTGGATGACAGTCCGCAATGGGGCGACGGCTCTGATCCGCCAATTATTCGGCAACATTGCCCAAGGAGTCATACTGACTGAGAGAACTTCTTCTGATAGTCTCAGAACATGAGCAATCCAAACAAACCTGCACATCAGAAGATCTCGTTCGTCACAGCCAAGGATGGGACTCGGATCGCAGTTGCAAGAATGGGTAAGGGCCCAACCATTCTCAAGGCGGGCAATTGGCTAAGCCATGCGACCCATGATGGTGAAAGCCCTATCTGGCGGCACTGGCTGCAAGAGCTTTCTCGGGATCACCAATTAATCAGATATGATTTGCGCGGTTGCGGGCTTTCGGATCGGGATGTCGAAGACATTAGTTTTGATGCTTGGCTATCCGATCTGGAAGCGGTGGCGAAAACCATTGACGGACCTGTTACACTGCTGGGCCTGTCACAAGGGTGCGCACTTTCCATAGCATTCGCTCTGCGGCACCCCGAAAAAGTAGAACGGCTCATTCTGATCGGATCATATGCTCAGGGCATGCTGGCGCGTGGCAACGCCACAAATGCACAACTTGAGGCGGATACCCTTGCAAACCTGGTCCGACTTGGGTGGGGCAAAGAAGTGCAAGCCTTTAATCAGGTGTTTACCCACCTCTTTGTTCCATCTGGTACGCCAGAACAGCATAGTTGGTGGCGACGCCTTGAAAGAGAGAGTGCATCGCCAGAAATCGCGCTCCGCACATTGGAGATCCTGCATAAGATTGATGTTTTGGCAGATGCCGCAAAGCTCGACGTACCCGCCCTCATTTTTCATGCAAACGACGATGCACGCATTCCCTTTGATGAAGGCCGCAAGCTGGCCGCCGTCATTGCTGGCGCGCAGTTTGTTGCGCTGGACACCGCAAACCACATCTTGCTCGAAAATGAACCTGCCTGGGAGGTGTTCCTCAAAACGTTCCGTGCGTTCTTGCCTGAGACAAGGACACATCGTCCGGTCCGAGCCGCTTACCATCTGACCAATGCCGAAGAAGATGTTGTTGCACTGGTGGCCAAAGGGATGGGGAACCACGAAATTGCCGCCACTCTAAGGAAATCCGAAAAAACAGTTCGTAATCAGATCACTGTGGCACTCGGCAAAGTCGGTGTGCGCAGCAGATCAGAATTAATCGTGAAGGTTCTTTCTGACGGATAGGACATTCGCCCTAAGGGTTTGCCCATCAATGACTTGCAACAGGGACATCCGCCTCATGCGGGATTTTCGTCTGTGTGGTTGATTGCTCCTATCAATCACAGATGGGAACAGCACATGTACAGTAATATCGAATTTGCGTCGGAGGGCGCGACGTTACAAGGCAGACATTACCACTCGGCTGGAAACGCAAGACCTACAGTCATCATGGCCCACGGCACCAGTGCTACGATCACAATGGCGATCGATCGCTATGCTGAAGCCATCTTTGAGGCCGGATTTGATGTTCTCCTGTATGATCACAGAAATTTCGGTCTAAGCGGTGGTGAACCAAGGCAAGAGATAAACCCCTGGGTGCAGGCGCGTGGATACCGTGACGCTGTGGCGTTTCTCAGAGAGTCCCTGCAAGCGGACCGTGTTGCTCTTTGGGGGGATAGCTACGCCGGTGGCCTCGTTTTGGTCGCAGGTGCCCTCATCGAGGACGTTTCTGCCGTCGTGGCGCAAATACCCTCGTGCGGCGCAACTTGGCCTCAGGGTCCAACGGAGGGCACCGCCTTCGATACACTTCGCGACCTATTTGAAAGCGCGGATGTGCGTGGTGAGCCGGCAGACGTTGCTGGCCCTATGCCTGTGGTCTCGCTTGATCAGATAAACGCTCCGTCGCTGCTCGCGCCGCCACAAGCGTTTCGATGGTTTCTGGAGTATGGTGGTCGGCACGGTAGCGGCTGGGAAAACAAGGCGACGCGGGTCGTCCCGAAGACGCCGGTCCCCTGCTCTCCTTTGATTGCCGCTCCTCACCTGAACATGCCAGTCCTAATGATGAACGGTAGGAATGATGAGATGTTGCACTGCAATCCAGAACTGCAAAACGCGGTGTTCGATAGGATAGCGGGACCAAAAGAGAAAGTCATTATTGACGGCGGACACTTTGGCCTTTTGTGGGAGGATAGTCCGAACTTCCTGAAAGCCATAAACACGCAAATCGAATTTCTCAAACGGGTGCTTTAACACTTAATTCCAGCAGCGGACCTTGGCGCAACAGTAGCGAATTAACACTATGTCCGCAGAGCAGACATTTGGCATCCAATTGCTAAGGCAAGGCCTTGCCCCTAATCCCCCTCGACCTCAGGTACCGTCCCATGCCGCGCCAGAAAGGTGGGCTCTGACACTTCCCCAGACGTCGGGTCTTCGGACAGCATATAGGCATCGGCACCGACACAGCCTTCACGCCGCGCTTCACGTTCAGCGCGTTCTTCGGCTTCGGCGGCGGATTTGTATTCAAACACTTTATCCACGTGAAGGGCCATCTGCTGCCCCTTTTGTTTCATCACATAGGTCTGGCAGATGTAATGCATTTTGACGGCGGTTTCTTCTGAATCCAGCATCGGGTGTTCCTTGGGTTAATTTGTTAGAACAAAATAGGAACATCTTTACCTTTTGGCAAGTGATCTTCGGTGCACGCTCTGTGCACGCTTGGTGCACGTAAAAAACACCCTGAATCTGGCCTTGAGTCACAAGACTTCCCAAACGTCGCCGAATACGGTATGGCCCAGCCATCTTGAGAAGAAAGGCGTCCGCATTCCAGCGCCCGCGCAAGATACCGGAATGAGGGGGAATACGCCCCCTACGCAAAAATAGGGCTGCGGCCCAAAGGAAAACAATAGATGTTTAACGAAGTTAAGAAATCAATCCAGTGGGGCGAAGAGACGCTTACGCTGGAAACAGGCAAGGTTGCCCGTCAAGCTGACGGTTCTGTCATTGCCACGCTGGGCGAAACCAGCGTTATGGCCAACGTGACATTCGCACGTGCCCAAAAGCCAGGTCAGGACTTCTTTCCCCTAACAGTGCACTACCAAGAAAAGTATTACGCTGCCGGTAAAGTACCAGGTGGCTTCTTCAAGCGTGAAGCGCGTCCAACTGAAAAAGAGACGCTGACATCCCGCCTGATCGACCGTCCAATCCGCCCGTTGTTCGTCCCCGGCTTTAAGAACGAAGTCCTTGTTATGTGTACAGTTTTGTCGCACGACTTGGTCAACGATCCAGACATGGTTGCGATGATTGCAGCTTCTGCTGCGCTGACAATTTCTGGCGCGCCTTTCATGGGCCCAATCGGCGCTTGCCGCGTTGGTTTTGTTGATGGCGAGTACATCCTGAACCCAGAAATCGACGACATGCATAACCTGCGTCTGCAGCCTGAGCAGCGTTTGGACCTTGTTGTTGCCGGCACAAAAGACGCCGTGATGATGGTTGAATCCGAAGCATATGAGCTTTCCGAAGCTGAAATGCTTGGCGCGGTGAAGTTTGCCCACGACAGCATCCAGCCGGTTATCGACCTGATCATTGATCTGGCCGAAGATTGCGCAAAAGAGCCGTTCGACTTCCAACCAGTTGATTACTCTGATCTTTCCGCTGCTGTTAAAGCGGCTGGTGAAGAGAAAATGCGTGCTGCTTATGCGATCACAGACAAGCAAGAGCGCACTGGTGCGGTTTCGGCTGCCAAGGCTGACATTGTTGCGTCTTTGACTGAAGAGCAGCAAGCCGACGCAAACTTGGGCCCAGCGCTTAAGAAGCTTGAATCTGCGGTTCTGCGCGGCGACGTTGTGAAAAACGGCAAGCGCATCGACGGCCGTGCTCTCGACACCATCCGCCCAATCGTTTCCGAGACAGGTATCCTGCCACGGACACACGGTTCCGCATTGTTCACACGCGGCGAGACCCAAGGTCTTGTTGTAACGACACTCGGTACTGGCGACGACGAGCAGATGATCGACGCGCTGACTGGCATGTATAAGTCGAACTTCATGCTGCACTATAACTTCCCACCATATTCTGTTGGTGAAGTTGGTCGTGTGTCTGGCCCAGGTCGTCGTGAAATCGGCCACGGTAAGCTTGCTTGGCGTGCGCTTCAGGCGGTTCTGCCTGCGGCAACCGACTTCCCTTACACAATCCGCGTTGTGTCTGAGATCACGGAATCTAACGGGTCTTCTTCGATGGCATCTGTCTGCGGTGGCTCCTTGTCCATGATGGACGCTGGTGTGCCTTTGAAAGCACCAGTTGCTGGTGTGGCTATGGGCCTCGTGATGGAAGAAGACGGCTCCTACGCGATCCTCTCCGACATCTTGGGTGACGAAGATCACCTTGGCGACATGGACTTCAAGGTTGCGGGTACTGAAGCAGGTATCACGTCTTTGCAAATGGACATCAAAATCGCGGGTATCACCCAAGAGATTATGGCCAAAGCACTTGAGCAAGCCAAAGCTGGCCGTCTGCATATCCTCGCCGAAATGGGCAAGGCACTGACAGGCGCGAAAGACTTGGGCGTTCACGCACCTAAGATCGAAACCATGCAGATCCCAACCGACAAGATCCGTGAAGTTATCGGTTCTGGCGGCAAAGTGATCCGTGAAATCGTTGAACTGTCTGGCGCAAAAGTCGACATCAGCGACGATGGCACAATCAAGCTGGCATCCAACGACGCCGAGGCCATCAAGAAGGCCTACGACATGATCTATTCCATCGTAGCCGAGCCAGAAGAAGGCAAAGTCTACAAAGGGACAGTTGTGAAACTCGTCGATTTCGGCGCGTTCGTGAACTTCTTTGGTAAGCGCGACGGTCTGGTGCACGTGTCCCAGATCGAAAACCGCCGCTTGAACCACCCTTCTGACGTTCTTAAAGAAGGTCAGGACGTTTGGGTTAAGCTGCTGGGCTTTGACGATCGTGGCAAGGTGCGCCTGTCCATGAAAGTTGTTGATCAGGCAACTGGCGAAGAAGCGAAAGAAGAAGCTGCCGAGGAGTAAATCCTCTCACCTTCTGTAATGAGAAAGCCCCAGTGGAAACGCTGGGGCTTTTTTTATGGAATGGCTGCAACGAGCGCAAAGTGTAGATTTTCCATTGGGCAACGAATGGCGGAACTCGCAGAAAAAACTTGTTCGTTTATCAGCGCTCCGATGACGAAGGGCTAAACATAAAAGTTATTCCGCCACCCAATAACGCCAATAAGGTGGACGTCTTCAAGGAGTAAATTGCCATACCAGCGTTGAGGTGTAAGTTTGACCAAACACCAACAAGCGACGGTAGACATAGAAACCCGAATACGGAAAAGCCAGCAGCCAGCCGCTTTCCAAAATCTTTTGGCCGTTTCAGAAGCTGATTGTTGAGTAGGCGTGCCAACAATCCGCCCATTACAACACCTGCACACGCGCTTCCGAATAAGCCCACGACCAAAACAAGAGTCTTAACCCCCTGAAAAACTCAAGGTGGCAGAAGTAGAACGTCCGTTCTTAGATTTTGTCCTGCCACAACAAAGCCAACTCACGGTTTTTGGAAAACTTATCTAACCATCCACCTTCTTGGAAGTAAGAAAGATAAGGTTGCCCAAGTACGCTAGCAAGGTCCGCCGCATCTCCGTTCTCATTCGCAACTGAGATTGTAGCTTCACCCGTCAACTCAATGTTCGAAAAAAACGCGCCCAACGCATGTTCTGCTGCAGCGGATGCTATCACAATTTCGATTTGCGGGTTTTCACCTACACACTTTAAATCTTCTAACTTTTTGACGAAGAAATTTGGGTCAGAATTTAGGGTCAGGACCCATTAAATGCCTTGATGCTGGTTTGTCGTCATGATTCACGACCACCAATGATTTGGGGGTACGATGAG
>Ga0115553_1000226_pt1 | contig 35305 bp, 33 predicted proteins | sample COGITO_mtgs_1103_2_FD_87284 | JGI IMG/M metagenome (GOLD analysis project Ga0115553, IMG submission 87284) | Pelagic marine microbial communities from North Sea - COGITO_mtgs_110331 | ecosystem: Environmental > Aquatic > Marine > Epipelagic | place: Germany:Helgoland, sampling site Kabeltonne... | reverse complement strand
GAGCTGCGTGAAAAGTCGCGTATTAGATCACATTCTGGCTATTGGTCGCCAGTGAATATTTCCCTGAGGGACGACTGCGGACGCCGGAAATTGGGGCTGAGACGGACTCTTCTGGACGTTTGTCCTACCTACTTAGAGGCGAGGAGCTTGACCAAAAGCAAGGTCCGAATGAGAGTTGAATCTTATCGGAACTTACCCTATGCTGCCTCGGTTAGATAGGTATAACAAAGGCAATATCGCAGTTTTAGGAGTATTCATGACCGTAGTTAGTTGGCGCAGCCTTGGCAGGAATCTTAGCTGTGCCTCAATTCGACTTGTTCTGTGTTTCGTGCTCGTTCCCGTCCCGTCCGCTATGGCTGGAACCATAGTCCGTATTAGCACCGGTATCGGAGATTATTCCATAGAATTGCTGGATGACGAGGCTCCAATCACAGTCCAGAATTTCCTCAATTACGTTAATCGTAACGACTATAACGGTACTTATATCCATCGCGCCGTCGATAATTTTGTAGTGCAGGGAGGCGGGTACCGTTTTCGCCCGTTCGAAGGCCCTATCGATGTGCCCTCCGATGACCCGATTCAGAATGAATTCAATGTATCTAATACCCGCGGCACGGTGGCGATGGCTAAAGTCGATGGTGATCCAAACAGTGCCACAAATCAGTGGTTTGTGAATCTGATGGACAATAGCGCGTCACTGGATGACAGTAATGGCGGATTCACAGTCTTTGGCGTCGTATTGGGTGATGGCATGATTACCGTGGACGCTATCGATGCCTTACCTTTTGCCTCGCTAGGAGTGAAAGCCTCCGAGGCGCCCTACATAACTCCTGTATATAATGACCCGAAAGACTTTCTCTATATTAATGCTGAAGTCATGCAGCGCTTTAGTGCTGCACCCCATGTGCTCGAGTCGGCGACTGGGCTGTTAATAACCTCGGTAAGTATCGACTCGGGTGCCGATTTGATTAGCATGAATTTTAATGCAGTGAGCTCCTCGCCAAATGTGGTAATTCGCGCAAACGCGGAGAGTGTCATTCCGCGCAAAGAGAGCTTCGATGGCATAGCCGAATACTCGACCATAGACGGGCGCCTTAGAATTCCCGCGTTGGAAGTAAATTTAAATGGCGCGGTGAGTATAGTTAATAACGTGGTTTTCGTTCTTACTGACCAGGCAACCGGTAGCTTTACACTGGAATCGTTTGATCAGTAATTTGGAGAGGTAGGGGAAATAGTGTCAGCGGCGCGCGGGGAGTTTTCATCCAGGTTCGGCTTTCTCATGGCCGCTTCGGGTTCGGCAGTTGGCCTCGGCAATATCTGGGGCTTTCCCACAAATACTGCTTCTAATGGCGGTGCCGCATTTCTGTTTACCTACCTTATTCTTGCCTTTGCTTTGGGCTACCCGGCTCTTATGGCTGAGCTCATTATCGGCAGACATACGCGTTCCAATGCTGTGGCCGCGCTCAATAGCATTTCCACCGGCAGGAAGAGTCAGATTCTTGCCCTCGGTATCGGTCTCGTTGGTATCGTGACGGTCAGCCTGATACTTAGCTTCTATGCCATAGTCAGTGGCTGGATGGTGGCTTTCTTTTTAGATCCCATTGCCAGAATTCTCGGTCTGACGGGTTTCTCCGAGTGGCTGACTACTGATACGGAGATTCGCAATGCAATCTTCGTCGTTATATTCATGGCGTTCACTATTTTCATTATTACTGCCGGCGTGAAGGATGGTATAGAGAAATGGGCCACCAGGCTGATGCCATCGCTGATCGGAATATTAGTACTCCTGATTTTGTATGTGTTTACCCTTCCAGGTGCAATGGATGGTTTGCGTGCCTATTTAGTGCCGGATTTTTCACGAGTTACCGATCCTCAGTTGTTGATCAATGCCATGGGGCAGGCTTTCTTCTCCCTCTCTCTTGGCGTCGGGACTATGCTGGTCTATGGATCCTACATCAGCAAGGATGAGAATCTTCCCGTAGTGGGCAGTCTGGTGGCCTTATTAGATGTTGGAATTGCGGTTCTGGCGGGTTTGCTGATATTGCCGGCGATGTACGTAGCGTTAGCTAGCGGTGTGGAAATTTTCGCTGACACGGGCGGCCTAATTGCGGGCCCTGGTTTGATCGTTTCGGTTCTCCCGGCACTTTTTAATAACATGGGTGCAATAGGTATTCTAGTAGCGCTAGCGTTCTTCGCATTGATGACAATAGCGTCACTCACCTCGTCGATTTCCATGCTTGAAGTGCCGGTAGCTTATAGTGTTGAGAATAGGGGTATGCCCAGGCCGAGGGCGGCAATCATTATCGGTATTATTATCACGCTTGCCTCTCTGCTTATCGTTTTTAATTTCGATCCTCTTTTCGACTGGGTGGTGAACTTCACTACGGAGAGAAGTCAGCCACTATTAAGTCTATTCATCTGTTTTTTTGCTGCCTGGATCTGGCGTCGTAACGAGATCCTTGATGAGATTCGTCATGGCAGCCCAGGGGCAGAGCATGGGCTCTTCTGGAAGATCTGGCCCTTCTACGTTAAGTTCATTTGCCCCATCGCGATCCTCGCAGTTTATTTCCAGTAGAGTTTCTTTTAGAACATCCAGTATGCTAACGTAGATTAAAAAAGAGCTGCAGGCGGCGCCCTGCTCGGAGAACTGCCATGACGAATGTCCCCGCAAAATCGATACGCTCGCTTCCATTAGATACGCCTAGTAGGCGACAATTTCTGCGCGCGCTTTCTGTGCTTCCTCTAGGAACGGGCATTGGCCTGTTGCCTCTAGCCTCGCAGGCGGCGGATAGCTCTGTAGCGAATAATGTGAAAGCGCTGACCTTTGATGTGTTCGGAACGGTCGTCGATTGGTATGGCTCCATTATTCGGGAAGGTCAATTACTAGCGGCGAAGAAAGGCTACGATGTCGACTGGGCAGCATTTACGCTGAGTTGGCGTGCAGGCTACGGCCCTGCCATGAATAAGGTTCGTTCTGGCGAGATGCCCTGGACCAAGATAGACGACCTTCATCGTATGATTCTAGATGAATTGGTTGAAGAGTACGGTCTTACCGGCATGAGTGAGCCAGAACTCGTGCATTTCAATGAAGCGTGGCATCGCCTCTCTCCATGGCCCGATACAGTCTCGGGGTTGAATAAGCTAAAGACCAAGTATGTGATTACAACACTCTCCAATGGCAATGTTTCTCTGCTGACGCATATGGCGAAAAATGGTGGCTTGCCTTGGGATGCGATTCTCTCTGCAGAACTGTCCGGGCACTATAAGCCCGATCCCGAAGCTTATCTCAAGGCTGCTGATTTGCTCAGCTTGAAGCCAGAGCAGGTAATGATGGTGGCAGCACATCCTGGCGATCTGCGAGCGGCAGCTCGTACTGGCCTGAAGACAGCCTATGTTATCCGCCCACTAGAGCGAGGCCCTGGGCGGCCGGTAAACAGAAATCCGGATGGTGAGTTCGACTATACGGCCGAGGACTTCAACGACCTAGCGCGACAGCTGGGGGCCTGAGTTGGCGGATATCGAGCTCAATAGTACCGTTAAGATTGATATAGTGGCGAAAATCCAGAAATATTTTCAAGATGAACTGCATCAGGAACTAGGCAGCTTCGACGCGGAATTTCTGATAGATTTTTTCTCGAAGGAAGTGGGGGGATATTACTACAATCAGGGCTTGGCAGATGCCTTGCAAAGCTTTGAAGTGAAGATGGAAGATGTGACTGATGCGGTCTATCAATTGGAGAAGAAGACTGACTAGGCAGGGTGTCAGGGTCAGTAAGTTATTCCTTAACAGCGCCTAGCGGTAATCGAATAATGAACCGGCTGCCTGCATCGCGCTGTGACTCAAAAGTAATCTCTCCACCTAGCTTTTCTATCATGCGCTTCACTATGACCATGCCTAAGCCCGACCCCTGCTGATCTTTCTCCAGATTGCTTTCCTCGCGTGAAAACTCTCGAAACAGTACTTTTTGAAACTCTTCGCTCATGCCGCGACCGGTATCTTCGATCGAAATCTCGATGCCTAGCCTACGCTGAAAATACACGGCCTTGTAGGCGAGGAGTATGCTGCCTTTCTCTGTGTGTTTAATTGCATTAGTAATGATGTTTATCAGAATGTGCTGCAGCCGCGATTTGTCTGTCTGTACTAACAGGTTCGCAGACGCGAATTCTGACCTTAGTTCTAATCCTTTTTCCATAACAGGTGGCGACATCAGGTTTTTTATTTCACCAAGGAAATTTGTCATTTCAACTAATTCGAATTCCGGTTCGAAGCTATCGGATTCCAGTTCTGCCATCTCCAGTAAATCGTTTATCAGATTGTGTAAGCGATCGCTCTGTTTTATGACGGTCGTCACGTGTCTTTTTGCAGGCTCGTCTAATTTGTCCGACTGCGAGGCCATTAATCGCTTCGAGTTTGCAAGTATGAGATGTACAGGCGTTAAGAACTCTCTGGAGACATTCTTGAGGAAGTCAGCCTTAGCCTTGGTGTCCATGCGAGCCTCGATGAGTTCACCACTCTTCGAGCGAACAAATTCAGCCATGAACATTAAAAGAAATAGTCCAGCCGCGATCACCAGAGCCTGACCTACGATTGGGGAAGAGGCGAATCTTTCCATGAGTTTAAATTTATAGATCAACTCGAGCTTTAGGCGAGAATAATCAGTGACCAGGAAGTTACGAGATATATGGCGGCTTTGGAATCCTGAGCGGCAGTAATTGAAGCCATGATTAATACCGCAATCGCGACCAATAGAGCTATAACCATAATAGGTACTACATTGTCGCTGTTCATCTGATGGAAGGGAATTATTATGTAGTCCAGGCCTAGGGAGATCATTCCGTAGATGAGAAACCGTAGCACTATGTTCGCCGAGCTGCGATATCTAAGCTCGAAATGCAGCGAACGGCCGATCGGGCACAGGCTGGCAATTAACGCTGTTGCGGATACCAAAGAGATACGGGTGTTGGCGTCTATACTCCCGGGCCAGAACCAAATTCTGCCAAGGCCAGTTTGGGTAAGCAGGAAGATGGTGGTACCGCGAAAGAAAAAGGTTACGCCGAGGAATAGAGTGTCTCGCGTATAGGCAAAAAGGACCACTGAGATGCCGAAACAGAACAGGAAAATCATTAGCAATGCGCCGTCAAAAACCAGTACCGATTGCTGGCTTTCTGCTAGAAGCGAAGCGGTAGTAAGCGTTAGCGGTATCTCCACGCCAACAGACGATGTTGCGCGAAGGATGATCTTTGTGCATCGGCCCTGCGCAGTGATCTCGAAAGGAATCACGGGTATTCGGTAGGGATAGTCTAGCTGCGACAGGGGAATGGTATCGCCCGTCACCGAGGTACGAACTACCTCGTCACCGTTAACAAAATAAAACTCAATACGGTCTACGGTTGGGGTGTCCGGCGAAAGCACCAAGTCCTCGTCCATCATATTCTCGCCGCTAATCACTATGCTGAACCAATGCGCAGATTTGCTCAGGCCCATCATAGGGATGAATTGCGTGGAGCGTTGTCATTAAATCGATTCAGATGTCATCTGCTCAGTAGTGAACGCGCGCTCCGGGTCTTCAAAGCTGTCGAGGTAAGGGCCCAGATTTACCGTTAGTTGATTCTGCGTAATATTCAGCTCGGCAGCCCAGGCGTCTGTGCAGGGCCGTAACATTGCAACTGTAAGGAGGAGGCCGGTCTTCGAAGTGTGAATCGATTTGAGAGTCTTGGGCTGGGAATTTAAAAAATTGACTCTGTATTTCTTTAAGCGTCTACGCGCATATTTGCGAATTAGTATATGATAACCGAGCAGCTGATAGGGGTAAGATCAGGCTGTTATGGGCAAATTTCAACAATCGTTGACTGAAATTTAGATCTAGGTGACGTTTTTACTCTATTAATTCAATTACCCCGAAATCTGAGGGAATATGTATGGTTACGCAATCGAGCTTTGGGAAATGTTTTACGCTAATGATTACTCTATCAGTGCAATCTGCCTGCTCAGATCCGGGGGATAGTTACCCCGTTGCAGATTTGGATAGCTCAAACAATCAATCCATCGCCAATGCCGATCAGTCTGCTATCAATCCTTTTTTTCAGGAAAGTCAGCTCTACCTAAACTATCCGCCTTTCGATCTGATAGAGAACAGCGACTATCTGCCTGCCTTTGAGCAAGGAATGGTCGAGCAGCTGGAGGAGCTCGATGCGATCGTAAATCAAGTAAATGAGCCTACCTTTGAAAATACTATCTTACCTATGGAGGTAAGTGGCCAATTGTTGAGTAGGGTATCGAGAGTTTTTTTCAGTCTTGCTGGCGCTCATACGAACGACGCAATTCGCGAATTGGAGCAAGAACTGGCTCCGCGCTTAGCTGCTCACAACGACAAGATACTTCTCAATCCAGCTCTCTATGAGCGCATAAGCTTTCTCCACGAGCGGCGAGGGCAGCTGCAATTGGACGCTCAGTCCTTGCGATTGTTGGAGCAATACGATGTCGACTATGTGAGAGCGGGTGCGGGGCTCACAGTTGATCAGCAGGAGCAGATGAGAAGCTTAAATAGCCAAATAGCTGTGTTGCAAACCGAATACAGACAAAATGTGTTAAGTGAGGTAAACGAGCTAGCGATAGTAGTTGATTCGCGCGAAGAACTTACGGGGATGAGTGAGGCTCTCATAGCTGCGGCAGAGAACGAGGCAGAAGCACGCGAACTTCCGGGTAAGTTTGTTATTCCTCTATTAAATACCAGCGGTCAACCTAGTCTTGCTAGTTTACAAAATAGAGCTCTGCGAGAGCGTATTTATTCGACGTCTCTATCTCGCGGAAGTCGAGGCGGGCCCTATGAAAATACACAGATTCTATCCGACGTGCTTCGCCTTCGTGCCGAAAGAGCGCAACTTTTAGGATATTCCAATCACGCAGCATTCGTTCTTGATGATGCTACAGCGGGTACGGTTGAAGCCGTGAATCAGCGGTTGGTTGAACTCGCTCCACCAGCAGTGGCGAATGCTCAGGCGGAGGCCGCTGACCTCCAGCAGATGATAGAGGATGATGGGCTTGATTTTGAGCTTAGAGCTTGGGACTGGTCGTTCTATACAGAGAGGCTGCGTACCGCGAGATACCAATTCGATGAGAGTCAGTTGCAGCCCTATTTTGAGATCGACAATGTCTTGCAGCGAGGAGTATTTTTTGCTGCAGAGAAACTCTTCGGAATTACATTTCAGGAGCGATTTGACCTGCCGGTTTACCAAGAAGATGTGCGCGTATTTGAAGTCTTTGATATAGGTGGTCAGACTCTGGCGCTGTTCTTGATGGATCCCTACGCGCGACCAACGAAGCGGGGGGGTGCCTGGATGAACTCGTACATCTCTCAGAATGCCGTTATGGACACAACCCCCATCGTAGCTAATCATCTGAATATTACAGAGCCTCAGTCCGGTGATCCCACACTTCTTACTTTTGATGAAGTTACCACGATGTTTCACGAGTTCGGTCATGCCTTGCATGGTATGTTTTCAGACGTTGAATATCCTTACTTTTCGGGGACTCGAGTGCCAAGAGATTTCGTGGAATATCCTTCTCAGGTGAACGAAATGTGGGCCACGTGGCCCGAGGTGCTAGAGAATTATGCGATTCACTTCGAAACTGGCGAGCAGATGCCACGAGAATTGCTAGACAAGGTGATCGCGACGGAAAAGTTTAATCAGGGCTTCGCTACTACGGAGTATCTTGCCGCATCCATTTTAGATCAGGCGCTACACCAACTTACCCCTGAGGAAATTCCCTCGGCGGATGGGATGGTTGATTTTGAGTATCGGGCGCTGGAGAACGCGGGCATTGCTTTAGAGTCGGTGCGACCAAGATATCGGAGTACGTATTTCTCACATATTATGGGCGGCTATTCTGCGGGCTACTACTCCTATATCTGGAGTGAGGTTCTAGACGCAGACACCGTTGAATGGTTTAAAGGCAATGGCGGCCTACTACGAGAAAATGGCGACCATTTTAGAGAGACATTGCTTTCGCGAGGCGGAAGTGAAGAGGCGATGGCCTTATTTAGAAATTTTCGAGGGCGTGATGCCGAGATCGCTCCCTTGTTAGAGCGCAGGGGATTAAACTAAAAAAGCTTTTTTGCTGCAATTTTTTGGGCTGCAAGAAGTTCAACGCCACTCAATCGCAGGAGCAGCTGGCTGAGCTCGTCCCAGGTGTTTGCCTGGAACATTCCCTTGATGCTCTGGTCGATAATGCGGCTATGGTCCAGGAGTTCCCAGACGGTTTGTGTGTCTAGTCTCGCCAATGCGGCGGCAACAGTCTGCTTGCGATTAGACCATACTCGCGCGGACTGAATGATTGCGTTTACACCCTGGCCCTGCTGCTTCTTCTCCAACATGGGTAGAAGCGATCTCAACTCATGGAAGATTGCGGAGAGGATAATCAGCGGGAAGAGCCCTTCATTCTTCAAGCCTGCCAGCATCTTCTGGGTGCGGGCAATGTCGCCGAGCAGTGCTGAATCAACCAACTGATAGACGCTGTAGCGCGAGCTATCGGCTATCACCTGCAGTACTGTTTTCGCATCCAAATGAATAGTCTCGTTGCGCTCTTCACCTGCCAGCAGTTTTAGTTTCTCAATCTCCTGCATGGCCGCGAGCAGGTTCCCCTCAACTTTGTCGACAAGAAGGTGTAGGGCGTCGGTGTCCGCTCGAATGCCATCTCTTAACAGCCTCTGTACCAGCCAGGTGGCCAAATTGTCTCTATTGATTGGCCAGATTTGTACAACGGCACCATGTCTTTCGATCTCGGTGAACCAATTGGTCTTCAGTGTTTGAGCACCCAGCTTCGGCCCGCTAATCAAGATGACGAAGTCAGGATTTAGATCGCTTAGATAGTGCCGAAGCGCCTTCTTGCCGGGGTCATCTAACTTGGCTGTTGAGAGTCGTAACTCGATGATTTTTTTGTCAGAGAATAGTGAGAGGTTGCCAGTGGATTGTGAAAAGAGGCTCCAGTCGAAACTCTTGTCGACATTGAACACTTCTCTCTCCGCGAACCCTTTCTCTTTGTAGTGTTTGCGAATCGCGTCGGCGGCCTCCTGCATAAGCAGGGGTTCATCGCCAGTCAACCAGTACAATGGCAGTTCGTCATTGTTGAGAGTTCGAGAAAGCTGTTCTGGTTTGATTTTCATTTAGGCTTGAATGTCTATAGGGGGCCGGTGGCGGCGAGTCGTCTCATCATTTGATTGATTAATTCGCGGCGCATCTCCGTGGAGATGATCTCAGCCTCTTCTTGATTGCCACTGATATTTTCGACATCTTGAAAGTAGGTTCTTTCAACGAATAGGGTCTCTGGAGCTATGAGTACCCGTTCACCCAAGGTGAGGCCTATGTCGATCGAGAGCCGCAACTCTATCTGAGCTGCTCTAGCCCGAGGGTTGATAGTGACAGGTCTGGATACAAGCTGCTCGCTGGCAATTCCCAGCATGGGCGTCTCGCTATCTGCCGCGTCTATAGTCACAGGGATAAGATTGACATCGGCACCCTCAAGACTGCGGCGCAATAAGCGAGTTAGCTCACTAGTGGGTTGCTCACTAAAGAATTGAAGACTGCTGAAGTTGGCTGAGAGAGTATCGCTTCCACGCAGGTTGAATCCGCAACTGCTGACGCTCAGCAATAGGGCGAACAAACTGAGAGATCTCAAAAATGTCATGGCTTTCCCATTGTTTAGTTGACGACTATATTAACCAGGCGGCCAGGGACGACAATAACTTTTCTGATGGTGCCATCTGCGGTGAAACGTTTTACCGCTTCATTGCCCAGAGCCAGTTTTTCGAGTTCGTCCTTACCGATGTCCTTCGCCACTTCTACCGTGTCGCGCAGCTTGCCATTGACCTGAAGTACTACAGTTATCGAAGTTTCAGTAAGTGCCGATTGGTCTACTTGGGGCCATGAGGCATTCATTACTGCTTCGTCATGACCTAAGTGTATCCAAAGGGCATGGCAAAAGTGCGGCACTATTGGAGCGAGCATCAAAATAGCAGTCTCCAATGCCTCTTGTATGGCCAGCCGATCGTTATTGTCGTTGTGAGTATCGGCAAAACGGGTAACGGTATTCAGTAGTTCCATGGTGGCAGCTATTGCTGTATTAAAAGTGTGTCGCCGGCCATAGTCATCGCTAACCTTCTCCAGAGTCTGATGAGTTTTGCGGCGCAGTTGAGCCTGGTCGACACTAAGCTCTATCGAGCCGAAGTCTTGCAACGCGACGGCTTCATGTCTGGCGACGATCTTCCAGAGTCTCTTCAGGAACCGATAACTTCCTTCAACTCCACTATCGGACCATTCTAGTGACTGGTCCGGAGGCGATGCAAACATGGTAAACATGCGAACCGTATCTGCTCCGTACTTCTGGATCAGTGATAGAGGATCGACGGTGTTGCCCTTCGACTTGGACATCTTGCTACCGTCTTTTAGAACCATTCCTTGAGTAAGTAGGTGGGTGAACGGTTCGTCCGAGCTTACCAGTCCTTCATTGCGCATGAGTTTGTGAAAGAAGCGTGCATAGAGCAAATGCAGTATCGCGTGTTCGATACCACCAATGTATTGATCTACAGGAAGCCAGTAGTCAGCTCTCTCGTCCAGCATGCTATTGGTTTGGTCTCGCGAGGCATAGCGTGCGTAATACCATGAAGACTCCATGAAGGTGTCAAAAGTGTCAGTCTCACGTTTTGCCTTGGCGTTGCATTTGGGGCAGTCGACCTCATAAAAATCCTTGAGCTTACCTAGAGGCGAGCCGCTAGCATCAATTTCTACGTCGGTAGGCAGTAACACGGGTAGGTCTTCATCGGGTACTGCAACAGAACCGCAATTGTCACAATTTATTATGGGAATCGGCGCGCCCCAGTAGCGTTGTCTGGAAACGCCCCAGTCACGAAGGCGGAAATTGATCTTCTTCTGACCCTGGTCACGCTCGCGCAGGTGCTTCTCGATGGCGGTGAAGGCTTCGATAAAATCGAGCCCATCAAAGTCGCCAGAATTGATGAGTTTGCCCTTGGCGACAAAGGCTTCTTTTTCTAAGTCACAGCTTTCGTCAGGGCTGGCAGGTTGAACGACCTGTTTGATAGGCAGCTGGTATTTTTTAGCGAACTCCCAGTCTCTCTGGTCGTGGGCAGGTACCGCCATCACCGCACCCGAGCCATAGCTCATTAGTACAAAATTAGCGAGATAGATGGGCAGTGTTTCACCGCTGATGGGGTGGATCGCCTTTAGACCTGTATCTATGCCGGTCTTCTCCATCGTAGCCATATCCGCTTCGGCTACTTTCGTGTTGCTCTGCTGTTCTATGTACTTCGCGACGTTAGGGTTGGATAGGGCGGCCTTGCTCGCCAGCGGGTGCTGAACGGCGAGTGCAACATAGGTAACGCCCATCAGTGTATCTGGTCTCGTAGTATAGACACTCAGCTGCTTCAGATCGGCGTCATTCTCGCCGGCGACTTCAAAATTTAGTTCGACACCTTCCGAGCGCCCGATCCAGTTAGCCTGCATGGTGCGGACTTTTTCTGGCCAGCCATCCATGCCATCCAGGTCATCTAGCAGTTCCTGAGCAAAGTCGGTTATTTTGATGAACCACTGTGGGATCTCGCGACGTTCGACGAGGGCACCAGAGCGCCAGCCGCGACCATCGACTACCTGCTCATTGGCCAGAACGGTCTGGTCCACCGGGTCCCAATTGACCTCTGATGATTTCTTATAGACTAGCCCCTTTGCGAAAAGGCGGGTGAAGAACCATTGCTCCCAACGGTAATAGTCGGGATGGCAGGTAGCGATTTCTCTGCTCCAATCGTAGGCATAGCCCAGTCTCTGCAGCTGCTCGCGCATGTAGTCGATATTGCCATAGGTCCACTTCGCCGGAGGCACTTCATTCTGTATGGCTGCATTTTCAGCTGGCAGTCCGAAAGCGTCCCAGCCCATGGGCTGCAGTACGTTTTTCCCCAGCATGCGTTGGTAGCGGGAGATGGCGTCGCCAATGGAGTAGTTACGCACATGACCCATATGCAGGTGACCGCTAGGATAGGGAAACATTGAGAGGCAATAAAACTTATCGCGAGAGTAATCTTCGCTTACTTTAAAGCTTTCGTGTTCTTGCCAATAGGACTGTGCTTCGGCTTCAACTGCCTGCGGGGGATATTGTGGGTCGATGCTGCTCATCTGATCTCTAACTATGTGAATTAACTGGATTTATTTAAGGTGTCGCGAGGCCTGCAAGCATACCGCAGACCGCTGCTAACAGGTAGTGGCGAGGGCTAAAAAACTCTATAGAAATACTTATCCTAGGTCTGACGTTGTGGTCGAAGTGACCTTGATTAGCTTTATCTGGCGGCTATCGGCATTCAAGATTGTGACTAGAAATGGACCTATTCTGATTGTCTCGCCGCGCTCGGGAATATGTCCGAACTGCTGCAGTATTAGTCCTCCTACCGTGGTGAATTCCTGATCACTAAAGTCTGTAGAAAAGTATTCATTGAATTCGTCGACTGGAGTCAGAGCCTTGACGATATGGTTCTGCTCATCGAATTTCTTAATGTAGCTGTCGTCGTCTACATCGTATTCGTCTTCTATCTCGCCGACAATTTGTTCTAGCACGTCTTCGATCGTGACTGCACCGCAGACGCTTCCGTATTCATCGATCACAATTGCCATATGCTGGCGCGTCTCGCGAAACTCTCTAAGCAAGACGTTGAGGCGCTTACTTTCAGGCACGAAGGTAGCCGGGCGGATTACATCTTTAATCTTGAATTTGTCGGCTGCGGTATTGAGTGCCAATGGCAACAGGTCCTTGGCCAGAAGTATGCCTATGACATTGTCTACATTGTCCCCGATAACCGGAAATCTGGAGTGCGAGGCCTTGATGATGAGTTCTATGATGTCATTTGCAGCGAGAACCGCAGGAACCGTGACCACCTGTGATCTTGGGATCATGATATCGCGCACCTGCATGCTGGAGACCTGAAGTGCGCCCTCGATGATGCTGAGCGCATCGGCATCGAGCACTTGATCCTGCTCTGCATTTCGAATTAGTTCGAGAAGGCTTTTTGTGTCGGTGGGCTCGTCTGAAAAGACTTGCGCAATTTTATCGATCCAAGACCTGGGCCGAGGATCGATACTAGATTGGTCGTCAGGCATTCTCTACGTTCTCTTTTTCTGAGTTGGGCTGGTTTAGGATTGCCAATGAAACCAGTAACCTGTGCTGTCTCTTGGTGATCACACTAACAAATAAGGGTTGGAGATTCCAAGCCTTTCCAGTGTATTAATTTCTAGCTTTTCCATTTCAGTCGCATTCGTATCGTCGTCGTGCTGATAGCCCAATAGATGGAATAAGCCATGAACGGTCAGGTGCATCCAGTGCGCCAGGAGTTCCTTGCTCTGTGCCTTGGCTTCCAGCTCGACAATGGCTGCGCATATAACGATATCGCCCAATGGGAAAGTCTCCACTTGATCGCGTAGCTGGACAGGAAAGTCGGCGGGGAAGGACAGAACGTTGGTTGGCTTGTCATTGCCTCGGTAATCATTATTGAGCGCCCGCGAGGCGGCAGAGTCTATGAAGCTGACGCTGATACTGCATTGTTCTCCATGGCCTGCAGCCTCGAGGCCGCAATTAAGCCACTGCTCGCATTGTTGCTGGCTTGGTACCCAGTGCTGCCCGCAGTCGTTGCTGATATCAACTGTCACGTTCATTGATCTTGTGCGGAATCCTTGCTGTTAAGCGTGGAAACAGAGCTGCGATCGAACTCGTCGTAGGCCTCGACGATTTTCTGCACGAGGCGATGACGCACTACGTCTTTTGCTTCGAAGTAAGTAAATCCTATTCCATTGATTCCAGCTAACACTTTACTCACATGGATTAAACCGGAACGGGTTCCCTTTGGTAAATCTATCTGAGTAACATCGCCGGTTATCACCGCGGTAGAGCCAAAGCCGATACGTGTAAGGAACATCTTCATTTGCGAGCTCGTAGTGTTCTGGCTCTCATCCAAAATGATGAAGGAGTTGTTTAGGGTTCGTCCGCGCATATAGGCTAGTGGAGCGACTTCGATTACGTTCTTTTCTATGAGCCTGGCTACCTTTTCGAAACCGAGCATTTCATAGAGTGCATCATATAGAGGGCGCAGATAGGGGTCGATTTTCTGCGCCAGATCGCCGGGGAGAAAGCCAAGCTTTTCACCCGCTTCCACGGCCGGCCTGACCAGTAATACTCGGTTAACTTCCTCTTTGAGAAGTGCTTCGACCGCACAGGCGACGGCGAGGTAAGTCTTGCCGGTGCCGGCAGGCCCTATGCCAAAATTGATATCATGCTGGTGAATGCTGCGCACATATTCACTTTGGTGTTTGCCCCTAGGCTTAACCGAGGATTTCGGAGTCTTTATAAAAAGTTGCTCTACTTCGCCATCGTTGCCGTCGGCTTCTGAGGGCATGGTTTCCTGCAGCGCTAGATGAACCATGCTCGGGTTCAACAAATTGCCATGGGCAGTATCCTGGTAAAGGGACTCAAGAATATGGCCTCCATCGGCAATCGCCGACTCGCTTCCCGATAGCTGGAATACATTGCCGCGCTGTTGAATATTGAGCGTAAGGAAGCTTTCTATTTGGTGTATGTGTTCATTCAGGCGCCCGCAAAGATTGGAGAGTCGCTGCGCATTGTCTGGAATCAGGGTCAAACTGAGGGTGTGATTTGTCATGCAGTTGGAAAAAGACCTCTAAGTAGCAAGTTGAGAGTATTCAGTATAGCAAGCACTCGCTCTATCTCAAGCGGCTAAATGCTGCCGAGTAGAGAGTTTGGTAGTGCGTCAGATATCCGGCAGCTAACGAAGTTGCCGATCAGTGAATGATCGTCACTCTTGAAATTTACTACTCTGTTGTTTTCGGTACGCCCCTGAAGGTCTCCGGCATGTTTTTTAGACTTGCCAGTTACCAGGATGCGTTGATCTGTCCCTACCATGGCGGCACTGATCGCATTGGCGTGACTGACTATCTGAGATTGCAGTGTGGCTAGTCGGTGTTTCTTCTCCTGAGCAGGGACGAGGTCAACTAGATCGGCCGCCGGAGTGCCGGGTCTGGCGCTATAGATGAAGCTGAACGAGGTATCAAAACCTATTTCGATAATAAGCTTCATGGTGTCTTCGAAATCTGCGTTTGACTCCCCTGGAAACCCCACTATGAAATCGGAAGAGAGGCTGATGTTTGGCCTGATAGCCCGAATCTTTCTAATTATGGATTTGTACTCCAGTGCCGTATGGCCGCGTTTCATGGCCGCCAGAATTCTGTCAGAACCACTCTGAACGGGAAGATGCAGATGATCGACCAGCTCGGGAATCTGAGAGTAGACATTAATTAGAGAACTCGAAAACTCGATAGGATGTGACGTGGTGAAGCGAATGCGGTCTATGCCTTCGATACTAGAGATATACTGAATAAGCGTGGCCAGGTCGACAATCTCGCCCTCGTGGCTTAGGCCCCTATAGGCATTTACATTCTGTCCCAGGAGATTGATCTCGCGTACGCCCTGATCGGCGAGATGTACAGCTTCCGCTAAGACATCATCTAATGGTCGGCTAACCTCTTCACCTCTGGTGTAGGGCACTACACAGAAGCTACAGTACTTGCTACAACCTTCCATGATCGTTAGGAATGCCTGGCAGGAGCTCGCGTCAGGTTGTGGAAGGTGGTCGAACTTTTCAATCTCAGGAAAGCTGATGTCTACTACTGGTTGGCCATTGCCGCTGGCATCGAGCATTTCAGGCAGCTTGTGCAGGGTTTGGGGACCGAAGACCACGTCGACATAAGGTGCTCGTTTGCCAATAGCTGCGCCTTCCTGACTTGCCACGCAGCCACCGACGGCGATCTTCATGCCGGGCTTGGCTTCCTTCAGGCTGCGCCAGCGGCCCAATTGGTGAAACACTTTCTCCTGTGCCTTCTCGCGAATAGAGCAGGTATTGAGCAGCAACAGGTCAGCATCCGCGGGATCATCGACAAGTTCTGCATGCTGTGATTCTTTGAGTAGGTCGAGCATGCGATCGGAATCGTACTCGTTCATCTGGCAGCCATGGGTCTTGATAAAGACTTTCTTGGTCTGGCTTGGAGAGCTTTTTGCTGTTTCCGGCTCGATGCTGTTCTGTTCAAATTTCACAGTAATTCCGTGTAGAAGGCTATTTTCAAAAGGGGGCGAATTATAACAGCAAAAATCAGCAGTACTTAACCACGATTTGACGCATAATGACTTGAAATTCACGGTTGCAGCCTGATATTAGCTCTACGCGTTCATACCCGCTGCAAAGCAAACACTGAACAGACAGTGGTGCAGCCCATCGAATACTATGTAGTTTTAGGATAAGAGATTGATATCAATGGGAAATTCTTCAGAAATCTACAAAATAACCTTCCTCAACAAGGGCAAGGTGTATGAAGTTTTTGTAAAACAGGTTTATCAGAGCGACCTGTATGGCTTCATCGAGATTGAGGATTATGTGTTCGATGAAAGATCACAATTGGTGGTAGATCCTTCAGAAGAGAAGCTTAAATCAGAATTTGCTGGCGTTAAGAGAAGCTTTATTCCCATTCAGGCAATAATTCGAATCGATGAAGTCGAGAAGACCGGCGTTAGCAAGATTTCCAGCGGTGATAATGTCTCTCCTTTTCCAGTTTCGATTGTGGGTGCTAAGGCCGACCGAAAAGATTCTTGATGTTAACTGGCCTACACCTGAGCTGTGCGGCTCGTCTGAAACACCCCCTAGTGGTATCCCAATAGATGGAGTCTTCTAGCCATCCCTATGCCGATTTATCTCCTGTCGCTGTATTGGAAGCTGTTGAGAGCCTTGGCTTTGAGACCGACGCGCGTATATTTCCCCTCAATAGTTATGAGAACCGGGTCTATCAGGTAGGCTTAATCGGCAAGCCCTCAATAATCGTAAAATTTTACAGGCCAGGGCGTTGGACAACTGCGCAGATACTCGAAGAGCATAGCTATACGCTTGAGCTAGTCGAGCTGGAAATTCCCGTGGTACCACCCATAGCGTTCGGCAGCGCGGGCACGCTTCTAGGCTACAAAAATTTCCAGTTTTCAGTTTTCGAACAGTTCCTAGGACGCCCTCCCGAGTTAGACAATTTGGACAACCTGCTAGTGATGGGGCGTTTTGTTGGTCGCATACATGCCGTTGGGGCACTGCATGATTTCGAGCATCGAGTTGAGCTTACGGTGGAGCGTTTGGCAGTGCACAGCAGACAGTTCTTGCTGGAAAATAATTTCTTACCTAAAGACTTGCGGCCCGCCTATGAATCTCTATCTCAAGATTTGATCGATAAAATTCAGCAACGGTTTTCGGCTCATGGTGAGTTGCGCAAATTACGCATACACGGGGACTGTCACCCCGGAAACGTGTTGTGGAAAGACGAGACGCCAAATTTTGTAGATTTTGACGACACGGTAATGGGTCCAGGCATTCAGGATCTCTGGATGATGTTGTCAGGTGATCGTAATCAGCGACAGGCGCAGTTGCTGGAGCTGGTGGAAGGTTATAACGAGTTCTATGATTTCAGGGCGTCGGAGCTTGAGCTGATAGAGTCTTTGCGCACCTTGCGTCTGATGCACTATAGCGCCTGGCTTGCGCGCCGCTGGGAAGATCCAGCTTTTCCGATGAGCTTTCCCTGGTTCAATACCGAGCGCTATTGGGCGGAGCACATACTCGAGCTGAGAGAGCAGTTCTCTCTGCTAGATGAGCCAGCCTTACGCCTTATCTAGCTATTTGCATTTATTCCCGTCCCGCCAACAGTTTGTCTGCTGTCCATATAGACATGAGGCAGCCCGGAATCCAACAACCATTGTTTCGCGACGATCTCATCTTTGAGCATGGCGATGGTCGCAACCGAACCTGCAACCGTGCACAAGTTTGCAGCAACACTTACGGCTCTTAGTCCTGCGCAGGGCCAGCCTGTAAAGGGGTTCATTATATGGCTGTAGCGTTTGCCTTTATGCATGAAGAAGCGCTCGTAGTCGCCGCTGCTCGCGAGCCCTCCCTGCAAGAGATCTATTTTGGCCATGATGTCGCGTTCGCGGTCGGGGGCGATGATGCCTGTACTCCATGGTCTGTTGTCCGGCTGCGCTCCGATAACACTGAAATCGCCACCGAGGTTCACCAGGCCATTATTCACACCTAGATTGCGAGCCAACCGGGCAACTGAATCCGCCGCATATTCTTTTACGATTCCACCAAAATCTATCTGCATGTTTGGGGGTAGGCGCAGGCGTGAATCCGACCAGGAGATCTTGTGAAAGCCGAGCGTTGTTTGAGCGGCATCTATCTGCGCTTGGGTCGGTATCTGTGCATTCTTAAAATCCCAGATTTGGCTTAGAGTGGCTGCGGTAACATCGAATAGGCCGTCGCTTGTCTCATAGCAATTCTTTGCATGATCGAGCAGCGATTGTGTTTCACTATCTATCTCAATACCGTGTTTTCGACCTGCTGATCGATTTATCTCAGTTAGAAAACTATCGTTTCTGAAGCGAGAATATTTCTTTTCCAGACGAGCAACTTCCTCAGTCAATCGGCTCAATATTTTCTTCGCGTCGATGCGCGATTCTGCAAAGATTTGGATCTCACAGAAACTTCCCATAGCCTTGAACGAGGAACTTTTTAAAGAAAGGTGCATGGCCGAATAGTGAAGCGCATTAGTTTGTTAGAGGGGAGCGGCTGCGTAAAGGCGGCGCAGTGCCTAGAAACTAAAATCAACGCCAAGAGAGAGTCGATTATATTTAACAAGGGCGGTACTTGGCTGTGAAATATCATAGGCGGAATACTTATCGTTAGCTAAATAGCGTTCCGCTGTGAGTGTTGCCTTCCAAGAGCCCATGTCGGCAATAAGGCTAAAGCCACCACTAATAGCCCCGAACGCTGAGAGTCGGTAATCGCTAGACTGATATTCGCTTAGAGGATTCAGGAAATCGTCGACATTGGTGAAGAAGTCTGCGGCAGATTGGCTGTAGTAACGCAACTGGGGAACAATTTGAAACTGACGTCCTAGATTTTGGTGCCAGGAAACGTCGCTGGTGTGAGAATTAATGCCAAAATCATCATGGTAGAAACGGTAGTTAACGTGCAGTGCAGCATTCGCCGCTACAAAAAACCTTCTATAGGAATTGCTCCAGGCTATTTGTGTTTTGTCTTCGGGACGTACGTCTCTTAATTTATACGGGTCGCTTAGAAATCCCGATTGTTCGGTAAAGCTGAGGGCGGTTTGAAAGCTGGATACTTGGTTAATGATTTGCGTGAGAGACACAAAAACAGAACTGCTGCGTTTGTCTTCATCACGGACTCGATTGAAGAGTGCGGCATCTGTGGGAAAGATGTCGTCTGATGAGTAACTGAAGCCCCCGGCGAGTGTAGTTAGGTCGTCGTTATAGTGTCTCTCGCCGTTGAGGCCGAAATAGACGGCTCGGTAGTCGTTTTCTTCGGAATAACCGATGTTGCCTGCGAAGCTGCCATTGTCCAGATAGTAACGAGTTCCCACGCTGAGCTCCGAGCGGCTGTCGCTGATGCCGCTAGCACCGCTTAGATTCACCACGGGCTTTCCATCAAGGCCTACACTAGTAAACCAGGGCGATGCACCGCTCAATGATTCATAATTGGCATCAACGTGCACAGACATATTGCGCCCCATAGGCGCGACCAGCTGAAACTGGTGTACGTCAATGTCGTAGCGATTCAATTCCCCAGAGGGTACCTCAGAGCGTGAGAGATCGTCTTCCTGATAGTTGGATAACTTATAAGAGGCTGTGCTTTGTGTAGGAGGCGCATCTGCCAGAGCTATGCCCGGCAGTGCCAGAGCAGTGCTAGACAGGGCGATGATATTAGCAGAGTCGCTATTCTTCAAGGTTGCGTGAGCGGCTAGTTGCAACCGCAGCCGCCACCAGCTGCGCTGTTGCCGCCAGAGGAGGCTTCTTTACTGAAGAAGATATGGTCATTTAGGGCGCTCTCCAGAGGGTCTGGATCCCAAGTCATTTCGTCCCTGGCGAGATAGCCGCGCTCCCATGCTCGCACGTCAGCGCAGGAGATAGGAATAATGCTGCAAGATAGCAGCAGTAAGGCCGTACGCAGTTGTTTCATGAAAACTACCTCCCGCTCTGCGGCCTCAGCTGACTAGTTGCCAGCCAGCGAGGCCTTAATTGCTTCCTCTATCATGTCGATATCGCCAGATCGAAAGCCCATATGGACCAAGGTCACTGTGCCATCGGGTTGAATAAGGTAGGAAGTCGGCATGCCTATCACCTCAAACAACTCGGCCGCATCACCATCTGGATCTGCTGGAATCAAGAAGTCTAGCGGCGTATCTTCCAGGAAGTCCAAGCCATCTTCGATTGGGTTGTCTACATTGATGGCGACTATTTCAAGGCCCTGATCCTTGTACTTGTGATACATGTCGTTATACAGAGGCAGCGAGGTGAGGCAGGGAGCACACCAGGAGGCCCAGAAGTCGACATAAACAGTCTTTCCCTCTAGGCTGGCTGTGCTAATTGCGGGCTGATCGCTGTAAATCGAAGGTAGGTCGAAAATTGGTGCGGTATCACCTTCTTCTACAGCCGAGGCGAGCATGCTCGCTGCGCTAAGTGCTAGAAAAGCTAATATCTGTGATTTTTGCTTAAATTTCATGTTGTTCCCTATCTTGTGAGTTAGTTGCCATTCTCAAACTTGAACACCGCTTTAGGTCAATTCTGCCAGAATCTCTATAATTACGATAGGCGCATGAGAGTTGGATTATGGGCCTCGTCCTTAATTGCAAGCTGAGTGGCTTAACTCTGTAGAGTAGAACGCGCTACGGATACTTCCGTTTACACGGTCAGCAGTAATAATTATGTAAGCTGCGGATTAGGCTCTGCGAGGCTGCGTAATAGATGCTGCCAGCGCCGTTTCTGAGTCTTTAGTCGAAATTGCATCTCACGGTAGCCATGCTTGATCTGGAGTTGATCTAATGAATGAAGGCTTTCCTGTAGCTGCTTGCCTCTAGTTTCGTACCAGGCTTGTCTGTGTTCGGTCCACAGTTGCAGGGTATGCAGAAACTGTTCGTATTCTGACTCCAGGCGAAGTCTCCAGGTTTCAGAAATGTCGAAGCGTTCGCATTTCTCCGTCGCTTTACGGTATTGGAGTTCCAGGCGAGCCTTCTCGATCTGTGCTGTATTGCAGCGCTTTAGATCGTGGGTCAGACCAATCAGTGCAAGCAGGCTTATGATCCATTTCGTTGGATCGAACTGCCACCACCGAATACCATTTCTGTAGTCCCATTGAAATGTGTGGTGATAATTATGATAGCCCTCACCATAGGTAAAGAAGGCTAACAGGGTGTTGTCTCTCGCAGAGCTATTCTCGCTATACGGCTGTCGCCCCCACATGTGTGCTATGGAGTTTATCAGGTAGGTAACATGCTGGCTTAAAACCAGGCGCAGTAATCCACTCAGTAAGATTCCAGCGAGAATATCTCCGTGGATATACCCAAGGAATGCGGGCAGGCCAATATTCATAATCAGAAGTAAGCTTAGATAGTGCTTTCTCTGCCACATGACGATTGGGTCATTCATGAGGTCCTTGGCGTTAGAAAAATCATCTTGACCGCTCTCATAATTTCGCAGAATCCAGCCTATATGAGAAAACCAAAACCCTCGACTTGCGGAGTACGGGTCCCGTTCATTGTTATCAACGTATTGATGGTGGCGTCTATGTGCTGATGCCCAGGTTAAAATATCGTTTTGAAGTGCGCAGGCGCCTCCCAATGCGAAGATTGAGCGAACAATTGGATGTGCCTTATAGGCTTTGTGGGACCAGAGGCGGTGATAGCCGGCGGTAATGGATATGCCGCAAAAGCCCATGAGAAGTAGGAAAACGGCCCATTCATAAAGGTCGTAGCCATAAAAATAACCGTATAGGGGGACCAGGACTATGGCGAATGCCGGCGTTAGGCTGAATAGCAGCATATTCATCCAGTTGATCGGGGCTTTTTCCATTATTCCGGTTCCTGCAAGAGTAGCTTATAGGGGCTAGGTTGAATTAGCTGTAAAACTCGACATGATAGAGCGTAGTATTAACAGAATTAGGCGCAGCTGCAACCGGTAGCGTAATCATTGCTAATATTGGTGAAATTTTTTATAGGGACAGTAGTTTAGAGGTGGGAAAATGGAAGAAAAACTAGTCGAACTGGAAACTAAATTTAGTTATCAAGAGGATCTGCTGTCAGCGTTAAACGAAGTTGTTATTAGACAGCAGCGTCAACTTGATGAATTGCTCAGGCAGATGTCTGCGGTAAAGGAGCAATTGCAAGAAGCGATCGAGAGAGTGCCTGGTGAGGGAGGGGAGCTAGATCAAAATGAAAAACCCCCTCACTACTGAGAGGGTTGTACTAAGCCTCAAGCCCTAGCCCGCCACTGCCACATCGTCAGCCTTTAAGCCCTTATCGCCTTCGCTGACTTCAAACTCCACGCGCTGTCCATCGTGCAGAACGCGGTGTCCCTCACCCCGAATTGAACGGAAGTGAACGAATACGTCATCGCCGCTGTCGCGAGTAATAAAACCGAACCCCTTGCTTGCGTTAAACCACTTCACACTGCCTTGCTCTCTAGGCGAATGCGATTCATTTTCATCGTAGTCATATCCGCTGAAAGCAGAGCCTTGCGCAGCCCAGAAGCTACTAATTAATATAATAACGAATAGAGGAAGCGCGAATAATGGCAAGTTGGCAGTTGTTAGTGAATATTCCTGCGAGCTAAGAAGGTAGAGCGGAATGCAGGCTAGAAGCGTGACAATAGCTGAAATAATAAATGGCTTTTTGAACATGTTCATACTCTTATTGGTTTTATAGTTAATACGCTGGCTGGGGAAAGGCTGCTGTGGGTCGCGGGCTCCTCTATGGGACAGCTAACAATATGACCGGGCAGAGGCAGCTTACGAGCCGTTCTGACCATTATCGACCTTCTCTCCCCCAAGCGTCTTATAAGCGAGAGTCTCTCAAGAAAGTCTAGCAATAAAATACACTACTGCTGCGACAAATAAAATAGCCCATGAGTACTCCACAATACCCGCTATGCCTTATGCTCGCTTCAGCTTCAATTCAGCTTCTACTTGTTAAATTAGCAACCTAGGCTGGTGTCAAGATGTGGCTCAAACATCTCGAGCCAGGCGGTAAATGAGGCTCTGATTAGTGAGGATGGGACATGAACACTAGACTAGTAGGCATATTGGCGGCATTGGTATTGCTATCCACGCAGGCATTCGCGGAAACCACTTACGCCACTGCACCGGTGATTGAATCGCGCGCGATCTATGAACTCGTCGAGATTTCAAGCCCTCAGGAGCAGTGTTGGGAAGAGAAAACAGCGATAGATCGCTATGGGAATGGAAATCGTTCAAATACACCGGTGCTAGTGAGTACTATCTTGGGTGGAGCGATAGGCAACGCTGGAGGGCATAACAAGTCAAACCAGCGTGTTGGCGCGGTTCTCGGCGCCATGTTGGGACACTCTATAGGACGTGATATTATGGATCGCAACGAACGACCCAGTAGCCGTGAATATCAGACAGTACAGCGCTGTGAGACCGTATATCAGCAGCACGAAGAAGAGAGGCTGGCAGGCTATCAGGTTACCTATCTTTATAACGGGCAGGAGTATTCTGTAAGAACCAATACAGACCCAGGCGAAGAGATTCGAGTGAGGGTGAGCATTCAACCGGTTTTATAGTCAGGCCGACTGTTTAATCTGATTATGGGGTTCTCGGATAACGAGGAATATTTTGAGCAAGACATCGATACTAAGTTTGCTAGTCGCACTACTCTTTGGAGTGTTCGAGGTGGCGCATGCCCAGAATATTCCCGCGCAACCTGCACAGCTCGACATTAACCGTAGCGATAACACTGGAAACGCCACACAGGCCAGACCACGCGTAACGGAAAGACAGGCGGTGGAGATTGCAAGGCAGCGTTTCGCCGGCAATATTCTACGAATTAGCCTGATCGGAGTTGGTGCTAACCAGCGTTATCAGATTCGTATGGAGAACGAAGGCAAGGTATTTACTGTTTTCGTGAACGTCATAACGGGCAGAATAAGCGGTGGCGGCTAAGCCTTCGCATGAGAATTGGAGAGTCTCTGAACAACTCTCTGATCGCTCTCTAGGCAGAAATTGAGGTAGTTCAGAATGCGATTATTAGTGGTTGAAGATGAAAGTTTGTTGCGTCAGCAATTGCAACAGGGGCTTTCGAAGCAAGGTTATGTGGTTGATGTGGCCGAAGACGGGAAGTCTGGTCTTTATTATGCGACCGAATACGACTTCGACGCTGCCATCATCGATCTGGGTTTGCCAGAGATTGATGGGATCTCCCTCATTCAGGAGGTTCGTGCGGCAGGCAAGGAATATCCAATTTTGATACTTACCGCGCGCGGTGACTGGCAAGACAAGGTTGCCGGCCTCGATGCCGGGGCCGACGACTATGTCGTCAAACCCTTCCAGCTGGAAGAAATCCTAGCCAGGCTAAATGCGTTACTGAGACGCGCGGCAGGCTTTGCCAAATCAAAGCTCGAATTCGGTCAGCTTAGTCTCGATATTTCAGCGAAGCGCTTATTGGTAAATGAAAAAGCTGTCGACCTAACTGCTTACGAATACAAGATGCTTGAGTATTTGATGCTGCATTCCGGGCAGGTGATTTCGAAGACTGAATTGACAGAACACCTCTACGCGCAAGATTATGACCGTGATAGCAATGTCCTTGAAGTCTTCGTTCGTCGCCTCAGGCAAAAGTTGGATCCAGATCAGACCCTTAAGCCTATCGAAACGGTTCGCGGTCAGGGCTATCGATTCAGCCTTGAAGAATCTTAGTCAGGCAATTCGAGTTAGTATGGTCACCACTGCATGACCACTTCTGAAAAAACATCAAATTATTCTATACAGACGCGACTCGTCATCTCGTTTAGTATTCTTTTGTTCGTGTTTTTAGGTCTTACCGGCGTGGTATTGGATCGAGCGTTTAGAAACAGCGTTGAAGCGGGAGCTGCCGAACGCTTGCAGGTGCAAATCTATCTTCTGCTGGGAGCGGCGGAAGTGTCTGATGGCGAGTTTTATTTCCTGGAAGACTTGCGTGAGCCAAAGTTTAGCCAGCTCAATTCGGGTCTCTATGGGTTTATCAGTCGGCCTAGCCTTGGTGAATTATGGCGCAGTGACTCGGCGCTTGCCTTTTCTCTAGCAGACCCTCAAGTACTGCGTCAGCCGGTTCAAGTCGGTGAGACACAGTCCTCAAAAACACTAAGCGCAGAAGGAGAAGAGTACTTCGTGCTGAGCTACGGTATTCTCTGGGAGGATGGTATTAGCGAGTACAGTTTTACTGTAATCGAAGATGCCGCTCCGTACTATTCAGAAATATCTAATTTCAGAACGAGTCTTTGGTCGTGGTTGGGCGGGGTTGCACTGCTGCTGCTGTTGATTCAGTTTTTTCTGATGCGTTGGGGCTTGTCGCCATTGCATAGGATGGCAAGAGATCTCAAACAGATTGAGTCTGGAGATAAGAATCAACTCGCCGGAAATTATCCCCGAGAGTTACAGCGCGTAACGAATAATCTCAATGTGTTAATTGAGACAGAACGAAAACAACAGCAGAGATATCGAACTACGCTCGGTGATCTTGCGCACAGTCTGAAAACGCCGCTGGCGGTGATCGCGGGCACTATGCAGACGCTCTCAAGGAGTAAGGCAGACGACAAGGAGCAGCTCGATGCGGTAGATGAGCAGCTTACCCGAATGAATCAAATAGTTAGTTATCAGTTGCAACGGGCGGTGCAAACCAATAACCGTTCTGCGCTAGCGAGACAGGTGCAGGTAAAGCCCGTAGCGGAGAAAGTTCTTGATGCCCTCGCCAAGGTGTACGCAGACAAGCCGGTGTCGTTAGTCAGATTGTTGGACGAGAACGCTGTGTTCTACGGAGATGAGCGTGATCTACTAGAGCTGCTCGGTAATGTTCTGGATAATGCGTTCAAGTACGGCAGGGGTAAGGTCAGTATTCGGGCGAGTGTTGAAAACCATGATTCCTCTGGCTTACAGATTGTCATCGAGGATAACGGCCCTGGTATTAGTATTGAGAAACAGGAGTATGTGCTGCAACGCGGAGCCAGAGCCGATACCCTAGTACAGGGGCAGGGAATTGGGCTGGCGGTTGTTACTGACATTGTCGGGAGTTATGGGGGCACCATAGAGGTTGGCTCCAGTAACTTAGGTGGTGCAAAAATCACCATGCGCTTCGTTTCGACTAGGCAAGGTAGCTAGAACACGAGTCCAGCGATGACAGCAAAGAGCGTCATTAGAAAGAGAAACCATTTCATGCTTTCCTGCGAGGTGCGAACGGCGACTTTTACAGCGAGATGAGCGCCGGCCATTGAGCCGGTGGCGAGAATCAGGCCGGGTATCCACCAGACCTGATCGAACGCTATGAATATCACCAGTGCGACACTCGTAAATGCCAGTGCGCAGGCTGTTTTCAGTGCATTAGCGCGAAGCAAGTCATAGCGAAGTCCACCGGCTAGAGCGGCGAGAAGAATGAATCCAACCCCCGCCTGAACGAAGCCACCATAGACTCCAGCGGCGAACAGCCCCCACCAGGCGCCTCGACTTTCACTAGGGGAGATGTTCTGCGTGCCGGGAGGGGGAGCGATGACCGTGGGTCTGAGTAAAATGACCAGCGCCATCAGCAAAATCGTACCTAGCAGTATTGGTTTCAAGAAAAGATTGGGTATCAGTGCCGCCGCAATAGCGCCGCCCATGCCGCCAATTACGGTTGGGATGAGGATTGGAATAACAGCCGGTCGGTCCAGGGTTTCGTGCTTGTCATATCCTGCCAGTCCGACTAAACACTGCATGGTAACAGCGACGCGGTTAGTGGCGTTGGCAATATCCGCGGGGAGGCCTAATACCATCAGCGCCGGCAGAGCGAGGTTGGAGCCGCCACCAGCAACAGTATTAATGCCGCCCGCAAAGAATCCGGTAATGCCAAGCAGAAGGACTGAGCTAAGGGTAATTTCCAAGATAATTCCTAGCGTGGCTCAAACAGCAGAGTCTACGTGATTAGGGCTCAAAAAAGGTACAATGTGAGTTGTAGCCTTCGCATAGGCGCGACCCGTGTGAATTGGGGTCGTGACCCTTCTTTGTCCTATAGACCAGTGTGATGTGAATTCTGTCACAGTATAATCAATTAAGAGTCTGAAATTATTAGTTCTTTTAGCCAAATCACAGTCTTTCCTAGAGGATTCTATAGGGTTAACCTAGGTAGAACTACCGATAGCTATTCAATTGTAGCCGGCTTAACCGACAAACTACTTGTACAAATACGTTATTTAGCCTGAAAATTCGGGATTCTAGCCCTGGCTTTAAGGGTTTTCAGAGGTTCTTGGTAGTGGCTGTGCAGAAGGTTTGCTTTGAAACGGAAATTTCATGCTATACGGATTCCATCAAATTGAAAAAATGTGATCAAAACAAGGGTTACTCTCTGATCGAGTTGCTGGTATCACTGGCTATTCTGAGCATTCTGTAGGCGGTGATTATACCAATAAGTTTGGACAGTAAAGCTTATTGATCGTGGTTTTTCAGGGTATGTCTGAATATGAATTTAAGGATAACAGTAAAGAGATAGGTATGGAGCAGCAAATTAACGTTGTGATGGCTCAACTCAATTTTTTAGTCGGTGATATTGATTTTAATACTTCCCTGATAATTGAGAAGGCGAAGCAAGCGATTCAGGAGTATTCTGCAGATGTGGTTGTCTTTCCAGAGTTGGCATTAACTGGTTATCCGCCTGAGGATTTGCTGCTTCGCGCCAGTTTATCTATTCGAATTGAAAAGGCGCTACAGCGGATTCGGGATGAAAAACTGTCCGCGCATCTGGTCATCGGCTATCCGGAACGAGAGGCCACAAAGTTATATAACTCCTTGGCGATTGTTGGCTATGGAGAAAGCCTCGCGAATTACCGCAAGCAGCATCTACCAAATTATCAAGTATTCGACGAGCAGCGTTATTTCGAGAAGGGTAGCGAAGCCTGTGTGTTGGAAATTGGCGGTCAGAAAGTAGCGTTTACAATTTGTGAAGATATGTGGGAGCACGAGCCGGTGCTGCAGGCCAGAGCGGCTGGAGCCCAGTTGATGATCAATATCAACGCGTCTCCTTTCCATATGAATAAATTGAGTGATCGGCAGGAGCTGCTGCGAGCGAGAAGCACGGAAGGTGGCTTTCCGATTATTTATGTAAACATGGTGGGGGGGCAGGACGAACTTGTTTTCGATGGTGGATCTATGGCGGTAAGTGCTGCTGGAGAATGCCGTTGCCTAGCCCCTAGCTATGTTGAAACTTTGCAGCCCGTGGTCGTGCGTGAGCCAACGCAAAGCGGAGCGCCATGCACGATACCCATGCAGCAGCTCGCAGCGAGCTTATCTCTAGAAGCTCAGGTCTACCATAGCCTGGTTTTAGGGGTTCGCGACTATGTGAACAAGAATGGATTCAAGGGGGTAGTTTTAGGTTTGTCCGGGGGCATCGATTCTGCGCTTACTCTTGCAATAGCTGTGGATGCATTGGGCAGTGACCGGGTTCAGGCAGCGATGATGCCTTTTGCCTATACATCTCAGTTGAGTCTCGATGTTGCAGCGGAGCAAGCTAAGAAAATCGGCGTCGACTATCAGTCTATATCGATCGGGGGGGTTTATTCAGCTTTTATAGAAGCGCTTGAGGAGCAATTTGCTGATACCGAGGCTGACGTTAGTGAGCAAAATATTCAGGCCAGATGCAGGGGGGTATTGCTGATGGCAATTTCAAATAAGAAGGGTTTGCTGGTTTTAACCACTGGTAACAAGAGCGAGATTGCGGTGGGTTATTCAACTCTCTATGGGGATATGGCCGGTGGCTTCGACGTTTTGAAAGATGTGTCTAAGACAATGGTCTACAGTTTAGCTACTTACCGAAATTCTGAGTATTCCCACACTCCAGACGAAGTGATACCGCAACGTGTAATCGATAGGCCTCCATCGGCGGAACTGGCACCGGATCAGGTGGATCAGGATAGCTTGCCTCCCTACGATGTGCTCGATCGGATACTGGAACTTTACGTAGAGCAGGATCAGAGCGCCACATTGATTATTGCCCATGGTTTCGATGAGCAGATCGTAAGGCGCGTGCTTCGACTCGTGGATTTGAACGAATACAAGAGGCGGCAGAGCCCCGTAGGCGTGCGACTTACTCAGAGGGGTTTTGGTCGAGATCGACGCTATCCTATTACCAATGCCTGGCCTATAGGCGACTAGTTCTAGGATGCTATCTGTTTGGAGGCCTGGTGTCATTTGGGCGCTGCGGTGATTGCGCCCTATTGGGTCGCAGCACGTTCCGATTCTGACGAATCACCTGGCGAATGCGCTGCTCTGGGGTGCTGCTGCGGGCGCCGTTGTTCTGCTCTGGGCGAGGATTTCTCTGTCGCTGCTGCTCAAACTGTTCGCGAAGTCTTTCTCGTTCAACTTGGGGCATATTCTGGAAGCGTCTTTGTACGTTTCTTAGTCGGCGTTGCTGTGGTCGGCTAAGACTGTTGAAACGTTGGAAGCGCTGGTTGATTATGCGCTGTTGTTGCTGCGAAAGACTCTGAAATCGTTGCTGTTGGTTCTTGGCCCGCTCGCGTTCTTGTGGTTGCATCTGTTGAAAGCGATTCGCCCCACGCCGCAGGCGTTGCTGCCTCTCAACGCTAAGATTTTCCCACTGCGGCTCGGGACGCTCCGAGTATTTTTCCACCAGCTTAAACATAGCATCCTGCACCAAATCCAATGCATCCTCGGAACTGCCAGTCGCGATCTGAGCAATGCGAAAGGCGCGAGACTGCACGCCTTGAAGGAACTTATCCAATAATGCCGAGCTATTCAGAACTAACCCTCCAGAAACCGCCATATTCATAGTCTTTGGTTCGCTAAGTTTTGGCGGTCTACTGCTGTATATCGGCTAATAAATGACCATTATTACCCATTCTTTCTTATAGAAACGCGGGACTGAGGATTCGATTTACGTGAAAAGTGTGGAAATCTGAATATTTCTTGGAATAGCGGTCTGCATCAGATAGCTAGACCGGGCAAATTCACTGGCCTAGTTGAAAATGCCAAGGCTAAGTATGCTGAGCCATGAGCGGCGTTCTTGCCCGGGCTGCACCTGAGTATTGATGATCTGCTGACTGCCAGAATTCTGTGGTCTGGTAGCTGGAGCTAGAGGAGGTTCTATCCGATTGTCGCCCACCAGACCGAAAGAGACGGTGTAAAGCAGCGAAGGATTAGTTATCTCGGTGCGAATGACAAACTCGCCATCATCGTCGATAGAGGCATGATCGGGATAGTTTTCTCTCAACAGCGCCAGTGAGGTATCCGCGAGATCATTCAGTCCAAGCCGCAGGTAGCATTCGACCATGATTGCTACGCCATCAGCTACCGCCGGTGTGCCTTGAAAATTTTCGACTACATACTGACCGCGCCGCAGCGCTGCAATGTAAGCGCGACGATCCAGATAATAATTTGCTACGTGTACTTCATAGCCTGCGAGATTGTTACGCAGGAATACCATGCGCGCCCTGGCATCTCCGGCATAGGGGCTGTCGGGGTATAGGGCGAGTAGTTGGGAGAAATCTGAAAACGACTCCCGTGCGCGACCCGGGTCTCGTTTGGTTGGATCTACAGGCAGAAATCGATTGATCAATCCGCGGTCATCAGTAAACGAGGACAAGCCCTTCATGTAATAGGCGTAGTCTATATTTTCACTGTCGGGGTGCAGTCGAATGAAACGATCGGCTGCGGCTCTGGAGGCCTCGGCGTCCCCATTGCGATAATAGGCATAAACAATTTCGATCTGGGCCTGCTCGGCGAAGCGGCCAAAGGGGAAACGCGACTCCAATGCCTGATAGGTTGCGATCGAGCCTATAAAGTTTGAGGAATTAAGTTGTTCCAGCGCGCGGCGGTAAAATTGCTCTTCGGTTGTCAGACCTGCGAATTGATCTCTTTCCTCGTTACTGAACCAGCCACAGCCGGCAAGGAAAAGGCAGATCATGAGAGTCAGGGGTAGTTTTACAGCTATAACGCGCACGGTCTTTCCTGTTTTTCGATGTAATTATGTATTTTTGAGGCTCAGCAATTAGCTAGCCGTAAAAACGCTATTTAACCACAGCGTCGGTCTCAATCCCAATCTTTGCTATGTCTCGCCATCACGCGGAACGCGGACTGTGCTGTGTACAGCGGCGTAATCAAGTATCATGGCGCATGGTAAGTCATATATCACTTAAAGCAGAAGTCACCGAAGGGTTGTCCGGCAATCGCTTAGACCAAATTGCGGCTAAATTGTTTCCCGAATATTCACGAGCGCGCCTACAAAGCTGGATTAGGGAGGGTGCCTTGCTGGTGAACGGCAAGCAATTGCGGCCCCGGGACAAGTTGGAGGAAGGGGATTGCCTGATCGTAGAGGCAGAATTGGAAAGCGCAGAAACCTGGGTAGCTCAGGAGATGCCGCTAAGTATTGTGTATGAGGATGAGCATCTGCTGGTTATTAACAAGGCAACCGATGTAGTGGTGCACCCAGCCGCCGGGCATCAGCAGGGGACATTGCTCAACGGTCTTCTTTATCACTGTCCGAGTCAGAAAGAGCTGCCTCGCGCAGGTATAGTGCATCGACTCGATAAGGATACTACTGGTCTCATGGTTGTTGCCAAGAGTTTGATAGCACATGCGAATTTGGTTGATCAGCTGCAACAGCGATCCGTAAGTAGAGAGTATGAGGCGGTAGTTCAAGGCGTGCTCACTGGCGGTGGGACTATTGAGAAAGAGCTTGGCAGGCACCCGGTAAACCGCAAGAAAAGAGCCGTAGTGGAGATGGGGCAAGAGGCGGTGACTCACTACCGCGTAATAGAGCGGTTTCGTGGTCATACCCATGTACAGGTGAATTTGGAGACCGGGCGGACGCATCAGATTCGTGTGCACATGGCATATCTGAATCACGCCCTCGTCGGCGATCAGTTATATGGAGGGCGCTTTCAGTTGCCGTCAGCTTGCTCGAAAAAGATGGTCGACTGCCTGCGTGGATTCAAGCGCCAGGCCCTGCATGCTAGAAAGCTAGAATTGGATCATCCTGCAAGTGGTGAGCGCATGAGTTGGCAGGCAAGCACTCCAACGGACATGGTTGAGCTTATTGAGCAACTTCGACAGGACGGTGCATGATAGAGGATCAGCTAATTTTCGCTGATTGGAATGCACCAAGTACGGTGGTGGCATTGTCTACCACAAGAAAAGGCGGTAGTAGTGCTGCGCCCTATGCCTCTTTTAACGTCGGCGCCCATGTTGGCGACGAGTTAGCTCGTGTAGATGCGAACCGAGCAATACTACAAAGCGAACTTCCTCCTGATTTACGCTGGCAGTGGCTGGATCAGGTTCATGGTGCAGACGTGCTCGAGGTCGTAGCCCCGGGATCAACGCTTACTGCGGATGGACTGTTAACGAGAGAGAAGAATCTAATCTGCTGCGTGCAGACGGCTGATTGTTTGCCCGTTTTCGTGGCAGCATTGGACGGCACTGAAGTTGCGATGACTCATGCCGGTTGGAAGGGGTTGGCGTCAGGTGTCATTGAAAATACCATTTGGGCTATGGAAAATTCAGGCGAGGACTTGGCCGTCTGGTTGGGGCCTGCAATAGCCTCCTGTCATTTTGAGGTTGGGGCAGAGGTGAGAGAGTGTTTTCTTGCCGCCGAAACTTCAGAGTCGAGCCAGCATGAGTTGGAGCGTTGTTTCTCTCCCGCTAAATCTCATGGGAAATTCATGGCGGATCTCTATGGCATTGCTCGGATCAAGCTATCTCGTCTCGGCATTAGCTATAGTAATATTAGCGGCGGCACTCATTGTACCTACTGCGATGAGGATCGATTTTTCTCCTATCGGCGCGATGGCGTGACCGGCCGCATGCTCAATGCTATATATATTGAAGGCTAGTTCCAATTCTTATATCCCAGCTTCTAATTATCATCTAGACTGGCTCTATAGCCGGTTATATCAGGTCCTTCCGGGCAAATAGAGCCTAGTAAAAAACTTCTTTCCAGCCGTTGAATTTCTGCATGGCGACCCAATTATTTAGCCTAGAGAATAGATTATTAGTTGCGCCTGCCTTGGTGGCCCAAATATGGGATCGTTATGCGAATCGATAAATTAACTAGCAAGCTGCAGTTGGCTCTGGCCGACGCGCAATCTATGGCTGTGGGCGCCGATAATAATTTTATTGCGCCCTCACATCTGCTCCTGACTTTGATAGATCAGAAGGGGGGCTCTGTGCGTCCTCTGCTCTCGCAGACGGGCTTTGATGTGGCCGATCTGCGCACCAAACTACAAAATTTGGTCGAAGATTTACCGAAGCTGACGGACAGTTCCGGTGAAATTTCCGTGTCTAGTGATTTGGCAAAGATGCTAAATCAGGCCGATAAGATTGCTCAACAAAAAGGTGATTCTTTTGTTTCTAGCGAGACTATATTGCTCGTTGCCATGAAAGACTCAGGCGCCGTGGGCAAGCTGCTCAATTCCTATGGGGTTTCTGCGCAGGCTCTGGAAAACGCCATCGTTAATTTACGAGGCGGAGCGAGTGTTGACGATGCTGGGGCTGAAGATTCCTGGCAGGCGTTGGGAAAATATTGTGTTGATTTAACCGAGCGCGCTGAAAAAGGCGAGCTGGATCCGGTTATCGGTCGAGATGCAGAAATCAGGCGCACCATACAGGTTTTGCAGCGCCGCACAAAGAATAACCCGGTTCTTATCGGCGAGCCTGGCGTAGGTAAGACCGCGATCCTAGAGGGGCTCGCTCAGCGCATCGTAAACGGTGAAGTACCAGAGGGATTAAAAGACAAGAAGGTGCTATCTCTGGACATGGGCGCGTTGATAGCCGGTGCAAAATTTAGGGGAGAATTTGAAGAGCGTCTCAAGGGCGTTCTCAATGAACTTTCCAAACTCGGGGGCTCGGTAATTTTATTTATCGATGAGCTACATACCATGGTGGGAGCAGGAAAGGGCGAAGGAGCCATGGATGCCGGCAATATGCTGAAGCCAGCTCTGGCTCGGGGAGAGCTACACTGCGTCGGAGCGACGACACTCGACGAGTATAGACAGAATATAGAGAAGGATGCAGCTCTGGAACGTCGGTTTCAAAAGGTGTTAGTTGAGGAACCTAGCGAAGAAGATACGATTGCTATCCTGCGTGGCCTAAAAGAAAGATATGAGGTTCACCACGGTGTCGATATTTCAGACGGGGCGATCATCGCCGCGGCCAAACTCTCGCAACGCTATATTACAGATCGGCAATTGCCCGATAAAGCTATCGACCTTATTGATGAGGCGGCGAGTATGATCCGCATGGAGATCGATTCCAAGCCGGAAGAGATGGATACCCTGGAGAGAAGACTGATCCAATTAAAGATGGAACGCGAGGCCTTGAAGAAGGACGAGGATGCTGCTTCCAAAAAGCGTAAAGAGAAGCTGGAAGAAGATATCGCAGAATTGGAAAAAGAATTTTCCGACCTGGAGGATATCTGGAAATCCGAGAAGGCATCGTTGCAGGATTCACAAACAATCAAGAGCAACCTTGAGAAGGCGCGCAACGATATGGAGCTCGCTCAACGAGCGGGTGATCTTGCACGCATGTCAGAGATTCAATACGGCGTGATCCCTGGCCTCGAGAAAAAGCTCGAGGAAGCAGCAGAGGTCGAGACGAGCGAGAAGCAGCTGCTGCGTAACCGTGTGACCGAAGAAGAGATTGCCGATGTGGTCTCCCGTGCAACTGGTATCCCTGTGAGCAAGATGTTGCAGGGTGACAAACTTCGTTTGCTAGAGATGGAGGATGCGTTGCACAAGCGTGTCATCGGTCAGAATGAGGCGATTGAAGCGGTTGCCAATGCGGTGCGCAGATCCAGATCTGGATTGTCAGACCCGAATCGACCGAACGGTTCCTTCCTGTTTCTCGGGCCTACGGGTGTAGGTAAGACCGAGCTGTGTAAGGCGCTGGCTGAATTCCTGTTCGATACGGAAGAGGCGATGGTGCGTATCGACATGTCCGAATTTATGGAGCAGCATTCAGTTGCGCGACTAATCGGCGCGCCTCCGGGTTATGTCGGTTATGAAGAGGGTGGCTATCTCACCGAAGCGGTGCGTAGACGACCGTATTCGGTGTTGCTGCTAGACGAAGTGGAAAAGGCGCATACCGATGTGTTTAATATATTGCTTCAGGTATTAGAT
>Ga0115553_1000090_pt1 | contig 50836 bp, 52 predicted proteins | sample COGITO_mtgs_1103_2_FD_87284 | JGI IMG/M metagenome (GOLD analysis project Ga0115553, IMG submission 87284) | Pelagic marine microbial communities from North Sea - COGITO_mtgs_110331 | ecosystem: Environmental > Aquatic > Marine > Epipelagic | place: Germany:Helgoland, sampling site Kabeltonne... | reverse complement strand
TGACAGTACCCATGTAGCTAAATGGGGAGTGTTTCGACATTAGATGGGGATGCAAAGTCGCTCGGACGATCTGAAGTGGCTTTATCTGACAGTGCCTTCTCTACTTTAGCTTAGCTGCGATTAGATCAGCGTAGGAACGCTCACCTCGTGTGATTTGCCGTTTCAAGACAGTCTTCGCGGCTTTTACTTTGCCCTCTCGCAAAAGCGCCGTGATAGCTTGATGTTCATTGAACGACTTTGCAGTACGCTCCGGGCGTTTTGAAAGATGCGTGCGCATTGTTCGGACGATGTCGCTGACTTTCTGATACCCGTCTCGAAGGTAGCTGTTGCCGCAATTTCTGAAAAATACATCGTGAAAATCCGCATCCAATTCGAGATACTGTTCAAATTTACCAAACTCCCGGGCAGTTGCCATTTTAGCGATAAGTATTTCAAGCTCGTAGAGCAAAGCGGCAGTGTTTTCTTCAAGAGCCTGATCCATCGCGGCCGTTTCGAGGATCAGCCGAAACCTGCAAAGCTGCACAACATCTTCTTGTGAAAGGGTAACCACAAAAGCGCCACACTGGGGAATAATCTGGACCAGGCCCTGAAGCTTAAGCGCAGAAAGAGCCTCACGAATCGGGGTTTTGCTGATTCCTGTGGCTGCCGATAACTTCGTTTCTTTTAGTGCCTCTCCCCACCCAAAGGTGCCTTTGATAATACCTTCACGAATGTAAGTTTCAGCAATTTTACTCAATGAATCTGGGCGTTTGATTTGCATTGATTTTACCATACTGACTTGATCCTTTTTGCCATCTTAACATGAAAAAAAATGCTGTCTTGATTTTTATATTGTATCTGATATATCAGTTTGTGAAGATAACCACTAACTTCAATCCTTGGGAGGATACCTTGTTTAATAAATCCACATTTGCGCTGAGTGCGGTTCTGGCAACTGGACTTGCATTCACAGCATCCGCTGAAACTGTAATTAAAATTGGCCACGGTGCCGCTGAAGCATTCCACATGCATCGTGCGCTTCTGAAATTTGAGGACCTTGTTGAGGCTGGCTCAAATGGTAAAATCGATGTTCAGATTTTTCCATCCTCCCAAATGGGTCCCGACCGCGAGATGATTGAGGGCGTCCAAACGGGAGTTCTTGAAATGGCCATTCCGCCCTCTTCATTTTTTGCGGGCTGGGATCCTGCATTTGCAGTAATCGAACTGCCCTATATGTATGCATCGAAAGACATTGCATATGAAGTGCTGGACGGTGACGCAGGTGCTGAGATGCTTGCTCGGGTTGAAAATCAGGGCCTTGTTGGCCTTGGTTGGTTGGAACTTGGTGTGCGCAACGTCACCAACAACGTCCGCCCTGTCGCTACGCCAGAAGACCTTGAAGGCGTGAAACTGCGCACGATGAAGGTGCCTGCGCATGTCGCTACTTTTGAAACGCTTGGGGCCAATCCGACACCAATGAACTTTGGCGAAGTTTACTCAGCCCTTCAGCAGGGCGTGATTGACGGACAGGAAAACCCGTTGGCAATCATTACCTCACAGCGTTTCTACGAAGTGCAGAAATACCTTTCGACGACAGCTCATGTATTTGCGGTCTACATGCCTGTCATTTCCAAACCTTTCTTCGAAGGTCTGTCGGCTGAGCATCAGCAGTTAGTACGCGAGTCGATGGCTGCTGCGCGCAGCTATCAGGCAGAATTGGTTGCAGCAGAAGATACGGCACAGCTTGAAGAAATCCGTGCCGCTGGTGTCGAGGTGCTGGAACTGACCGCCCAGCAGCGCCAAGCCTTTGCCGATAAAACCGAAAGCGTGCGTTTGCAGTATCGCGAAGAGGTTGGAACGGAGGCTTATGACGCATGGGTCGCCGCCGTGGCTGCGGCAAGCGGTAGCTGATCTTAGGTTGGTATTGACCCAAAGGGCATCCGCGCCGACCCCGGCACGGGTGCCCCATCCATTGCAAAGGAAGAGTACGACATGTCAGTTATCAAGTGGCTTGATCTGAACGCTGAAAAGACGTTGGCCAGCATTCTCTTGGCCGCAATTGTTTTACTGATCTTTGGCAACGTTTTCATGCGCTATGTTATGAATGCCTCCCTTTCATGGGGGGAGGAGCTGACACTTTGGCTGTTCGTCTGGTTTGTTTGGCTTGGCGTAAGCTATGCTTTCCACACTGGTGATCATGTGCGCATCACAGTCCTGCGCAATGTGCTGAACGAACGGGCGCGGCTTTTTGTGGACGCGGTAATCGCGCTTCTCGTGCTCGGGTTTCTTTTGGTTCTGACATTTGAGTGCATTAAGCTGATCATGATGCCGTTTGTTGTAAACCAAACCTCCGTCGTTCTTGGGCTACCAATCCCGATCCTTTACGCCTCTGCTCCAGTCGGTGCCGGTCTCGCTGCAATCCGAGTTGTTCAACATCTGCTCAGAACACTGCGCCTTTTCGCAGAAACTAACGCGTAAGGGGGCCATAATGCTCGCAACAATTCTCTTTCTAACACTGCTAGGCCTCTTACTTTTCAGTGTACCAATTGGCATTTGTCTTGGCCTTGCGACGATGATCGTGATGGTCTTTGTCGATGGCACACCGCCAATGGTGCTTCTTGCCCGCTCGGTTGTGACTGGGGCGGATTCCTTTCCATTGATTGCGGTACCGCTATTCATTCTGGCCGGTGATCTAATGCAACACGGCGGCATGTCACGCAGGTTGGTGGGGTTCGCCAATGCACTGATCGGCCATATCCGTGGTGGGTTGGCGTATGTAAACGTATTGGCCTGCGTGTTCTTTGCCGCGATCTCCGGATCTTCCCCAGCGACTGTCGCAGCTATCGGATCGAACATGATCCCTGAAATGGAAAAGGTTGGCTATACGCGCAAGTTTAGCGGTGCGTTGACGGCGTCATCTGGAATGATCGGTGTGATGATACCGCCCAGCATCCCGTTTATTATCTATGGAGTCACGGCAGAAGTATCGATTGGTAAGCTGTTCCTTGCAGGTGTGGTGCCCGGTATCTTGTTTGCGCTGATGTTCATGCTAGTCGCACGCATCATGCTACGTAACGACACCGTTGTTCAACAGTCCACAACGACATTCTCTAGACTGAGTGTCTGGGATAGTTTTCGGTCATCCATTTGGGCACTTCTAGTACCGGGTATCATTCTTGGCGGGATCTATAGCGGCATTTTCACACCAACAGAGGCCGGGGCGGTCGCGGTGGTCTATGCTGCAATCATTGGCATCTTTGTCTACGGTGATATCACCGTCAAAAACCTGCCTGAGATTTTAGCAGGCAGCGCCAAGACCAGCGGCACAATCCTAGTGCTGGTCATCATGGCAACTGCCTTTGGCAGATTGATTACCCTTGCCCGCATTCCCTCTGAATTGGCCACAACAATCACCAGCCTATCGGACAACCCAATCATTATTCTATTGCTGATCAACCTCCTGCTCCTTGTGATCGGGATGTTTATGGAGACGATCTCATCGATCATCATTATGACACCTATCTTGTTGCCTGTGGCGAATGCACTGGGTGTTGATCCAATTGTCTTTGGTGTCATCCTGACAGTGAATCTGGCTATCGGATTTTGCACCCCGCCGCTGGGTGTGAACCTTTTCGTGGCCAGCAGCATTTCAAAGGTTTCAATCGAAAGCCTAAGCCGAGCAATCTTACCATTCTTCGTCGGAATGCTCGTCCTGCTGATGCTGGTCACCTATGTGCCCGCAATTTCACTAACTTTGCCGTCCTTGTGGTGAACGACCCCAGGACACATCTCGCCCACCAACTGCTTTTGGGGAACTGAATGGAACTGGACCTGTCCCACCCTTCGATAGAAGATTTGCGGCATGCAGCTCGCAAGCGCATTCCTAAGTTCGCTTTCGAATATCTCGATAGTGCGACTGGCAGAGAGTTGGGGCTAAAGGTTAACCGTGAAGCGCTTGACGCCATCGGGTTCATGCCCAGCGTGTTGTGTGGCCGCACGAAAGCGAACCTTCAGACCACACTGATGGGTCAAACATACGATCTGCCCTTTGGAATTGCACCTGTTGGTATGTCCGGTCTCATGTGGGCTGGTGCGGAACGTATGCTGGCGCAAGCGGCCGTTGCGCATAACATCCCGTTTTCACTGTCCAGTGTCGCGGTCGCATCGCCCGAAGATGTGGCCCCCCATATCGGCAACAACGGATGGTTTCAGCACTATCCAGTGAACTCAGCTGATTTGCGCCGCAAGATGTTACCAAGGATCAAAGCTGCTGGATTTCACACGCTGATCATCACGGTGGATGTACCCGAAGAAAGCAGGCGTGAGCGTCAGCGGCGCGCCAACCTCACAGTTCCGCCAAAAACTGATCTGCGTACATTGACTGCGATGGCATTGCGCCCCGCTTGGTGTCTGGCACAATTGCGGGAAGGCACTGTCCCGCGCATGCGATTTTTTGATGATTATGTCCCTACAAAGGGCAGAGAAAGCTTTACCCATGCAGGCGCATTGATCCGAGGGATTCCAGACTGGCAATACCTGCGTGATCTACGTCAGGAGTGGGATGGCAAACTTATTGTTAAAGGTGTGTTGCGGCCAACAGATGCCAAACGAATGGCTTCTGAAGGTGTAGATTGCATTTGGGTTTCTAACCACTCAGGACGCCAATTCGAGGCAGGACCTGCCGTTATCGAACAGTTACCAAAAATCCGTGAAGCCGTCGGGCCTGATCTCCCTCTCATCTACGATTCTGGCGTTGCCTGGGGGCTGGATGTAATGCGCGCGCTAGCCAAAGGCGCGGATTACGTGATGGTTGGGCGCGCTTTTCAATATGCTGTGGCAGCATTTGGCGCACGCGGGATCGATCATCTTGTGCATATCCTGAAATCTGACATCACGGCCAATATGAGCCAGCTTGGCGTCGAAGATATCAATCGATTGTCAGATTACCTCCTGCAGAGCGATTGATGAGTTATGCGATAGTACAGAGTCATTGGTGCGGCATTGCTGTCACCAAACTGGCCAGCACCCAGCAGCTTAAGTCCCTCCATGTACTGGCCATTATTTGTCACCGGACGAATTTGTCGACATAATCCCCGCCAAGCCCAACCTCTTCGAAATGCGCGCGGCACAGATCAATCTTGGTAAATACGTCTTCATAGCCTTCAATTTTGCCCCACGGATCGACGTAACACATCACACCGTTCACTTGAAAATAGGTGATCATTTCTTCGACGTCATCTGGCACGACTAGCGTATGTGTCTCACCTGGGGGTTCATAAACATAACCGCCTTCTTCTGCCACCCAATCATGTTCGAGGTAATGCCAACGCCCTTTCAAAACGAACCCGTGAACTGGCTGGGGATGCCGATGACGTGACAACACACCCGCTTTACGCACCTTCAAAAGATTCATCCAATACCCTTGCGACCGGTTAAGGCAGAGAGGACGAAACCAGACATTTTCGGCCTGCTTCACCCACATCCTGTCGTCCTCAGTCGCGGCATTGGGGATCACGATCTCTTCTTGCGCGTCCTTGGGGAACGGCAGTTGGTAAGGCATTCTTGATTGGTCTTCGTTCATTTCGTTGTCCTCACATTGCTAAATAGCCGCCATCGACGGGATAAACTGAACCGGTCACAAAACTGGCCTCATCGCTGAGCAGCCAACGCACCAATGCGCCGACTTCGGATGTTTTGCCCCAACGCTTCATCGGGGTGCGCGCCATGATACCCTCGGCCCGTTCAGGATTGTCACGCAGCCCTTGGGTCATTTCGGTTTCAATCCAACCGGGAGCGATGGCATTCACGCGGATTCCACTTTCGGCCCATTGGCCTGCCAACGCTTTTGTCAGCTGCGAAACACCGCCTTTTGACGCAGAATATGCAGGCACAAGGGGGCCACCGAACGTGCTGAGCATTGACGCCATATTGACAATGCTGCCCTTGCTGTTTGCCAACAACGGGTGAGCGGCCAGACAACAACGCATGGTTCCCACTAAGTTCACGTCAATGACCCGCTGAAACACGTCGATATCATATTCGTCACCACGCCGCAGGATGCCAGCACAATTTACCAACCCGTCCAATCCATCCAATGAAGCGAAAACCGCATCAACAGAGGCCTGATCTGTAACATCCATCAAGCGTAGTTCAATGCTATCTTGAGGTTTAAAAGCGTCCAGTTCAGCCTGTGACGTTGATACAGCGATAACGGAACATCCGACCTCTGCAAGGCAATGCGCGACACCTACCCCAATCCCGCCAGTTCCGCCTGTGACAAGTACTTTCTTCATGCAAATTCCTTTATCGCTTTAATAAACGCCTGCGCGCGCTTTGCGACTTCTTCGACGCTATAGCTCGGTTTGAAAAGAGCCGAGCCTAGCCCAAACCCATTTGTGCCTGCATTCCAATAGGGCTCCATATTGTCGGGAGAAATACCCCCGACCACCGCAACGAAAGTATCCACGGGTAGAACGGCGCGCACTGCCGCAACTGCCGAAGGGGGTACCATTTCAGCCGGGAATATCTTTAAAACTGCGGCCCCAATTTCAAGGGCCGCAAAAGCCTCAGTCGGAGTAATCACGCCAGGGCACCAGTATAAACCGCGATCAATGGCGGCCCGTCCAACGTCTGGGTTCATATTGGGTGACACGATGATCTGCCCACCTGCGTCAGCAACCGCATGAACATCCGGAACCGTGAGGACCGTACCTGCCCCAACGATTGCATTGGCCCCATGGCATTTCGCGATCTTCGATATGGAGTCAAAGGGCTGCGGAGAGTTCAGTGGCACCTCAATGATTTGAAAACCCGCATCAACCAGCACTTCCGCGACGGATACTGCATTTTGCGGCTCCAGGCCACGAAGGATGGCTATCAGAGGGTTCGCAGCCAAAGCACTTCTAAGATTGATCAAGTCAACAACCCCGCTGCTTGCGCAATGAGAAAATGTCCTTTGGCAGCGATATCATCCGGTGCGCGATGGCTACTGATCCCAACAGCTTGCAACGCGATCTCATACCGATCAGCGAGGTCATTCCGTCCAACTATTGTGACCCTTTTGGCCTCATTTTTCTTTAGGGCAGCAACAATTTCCGTACCGATCAGCAGACCAGAAAGGAAATCAGCAGTCTCGGTCTCCTTCAGCTTGCCCATCAAGGGCAAAGTGCGCACATGAAACAGGTCATGCAGCAGGTTTGCCCGCCGATCTTGGGCTGCGCTAACACCCTTTTGGAAAGCGGAGAGGTCAAAATCACTCATTTCCATCAGTGTGCCAAGGATTGTGTGATCTTTGAGAGAGGCAAAAACTTCGCCCGTCATGTAAGTTGCGAAATCCTGTATCTTGCCCAGAGCAACATGCACCCACTTACTGTGTGTACCGGGCATCACAAAAACACCGTCAGACAGTCCAAGCGCGGCTGATCCAATAACCTGGGTCTCTTCCCCGCGCATGACGTCTGGACCGCTGATGTGTTCTGTGGTGGCTCCTGTCACGAAATGGATCAACGCACCACTTTGCGATTGATGACGCACCAGCGACTGAGCTAAATGTTCAGGGCCTGTCGGCATTGTGACATAGGGTGTTTCGACCCAACCATTGCGGCTAGTAATCATGCCGGACACAACGATGGGCAGACCGGCGTTGGATGGAAACGATCCAACAAGCCGGTCAAAGACTGCATCAAAGTTGCGGTCAGGGATCTGCATGATCCCCTCCCCTGTAGTGACACTGTCTAACACCTCGCCCTGCGTGCCAATCAAAAAAGCGCGCAAAGACGAGGTGCCCCAATCGATGCCAATAAGAGCTGGTTCAGATACGGCCGAATTCATTCAGCAGATCCTCAACTGTCTTGCCTTGGGCAACCCATGCTCTTGTTGCAACTTCCCGGTCTGCCTGCTCTTGAGCAAGTCTTACAACCTCTTCAGCGCTCTCAAGCGGTACCACAACAACGCCCATTAGATCGGCTACGATGAAATCACCAGGATTCACGACGACACCACCACAAGCGATAGGCACGTTGATCGATAACTCTTCTCTGCGCTCAGAGAACATTGTGTGAGTACCACGCGGCGTGATGGCACGTGTCCAGATAGGCCAGTTGATCTCTTCTAACTCGTCGGTGTCTCGGCCAGCGCCGTCAACAATCATGCCGCGAATACCTCGGTTCTGGGCCAACCCGCCCATCAAGCCACCGCAAACGGAAGTGTTCAGATCTCCGCCCGCATCGACTACAATCACGTCGCCCTCTTGACCCATTTCGAGCGCCTTTAACGGATCGACCAAATCTCCCTTTGACAGTTGTACGGTTACGGCCTGCCCAGTCACCTTGGATCGAAACGCGGGCTTGATAGCGCTGTCCATGACGCCAGTGCGATATTGAACATCTGCAAATATTGCAGCGGCTGAAAGGGCTGAAAGCACCTTGTCGAATTTCTTAAGCAGTTCTGGGTTGCGTTCAAAGTCATTGAAGACTCTCAGATCGTTGCAAGCTTCGGGCATTTTTTTCTCCTGTTAAGTTGTCGTTACGGCCAATGCCTCAGCATTGACGGTGTAATCCGGTTTCTGACCCGTCAGCACTTTGGCAACCTGTGTGGCAGCCGTGACCCTTGCTGCACGGATAGATTCCTCGGAATAGTAGGCGACATGTGGCGTCACCAAGACGTTTGGAAGTGTGAAAATCGGATTGTCACTAGGTGTCCAATTAACCCTTTTGGCAGGTTCTTCTTCGGGATCATCCAGACCTACAGCGGCTAGATGCCCCTCGCTCAGCGCGCGGTAGAGCGCCTTGTTATCGACAGTGGGTCCACGTCCTGTGTTCACAAGGATCGTCCCTGGTTTCATCGCTGCAAATTCTGCATCCGACAGAAAATGATGCGTATCCGGCGTCATGGGCGCTTGCATCAGGATATAATCGGAACGCGCCAAAAGATCAGCCTTAGAGACCAGCTCAACACCCAACTCGGCAGCCACTTCGGCGGCCAAATAGGGATCATAGGCAATCACATCGACCCCAAATGCCTGCACACGCGAAACAATAGCCTGCCCAATCTTCCCTAACGAGACGATGCCCATTGTGCGCCCGCGAAGTCGATACACCGGCTGCCCACTTTGCCACTGCCAGACACCGGCATGGGTTGCCCTGTCATAGTCAGGCAGTTTGCGCGCGAGCGTAAGCCACAAGGCAACCGCGTGATCTGCCACTTCCTCCGTGCAGTAGTTCTGCACGTTGGTGACCAGAATCCCTTGCTCGGTTGCTGTGTCGACATCAACAATGTCCACACCAACGCCGTAGCGCGCAATGACCTCGCATTTCTGCATCTGCAAAATTGTCTCGCGACCAATTCGAGCGTATTGGTTCATCATGGCCGCGCAGTCTGGCGCCACATCAAGCAGATCTTTCTCATGCTTGACCTGAAGGGCTATGACCTCAGCACCCGCCGCTTCCAAAATTTCCGTCTCAATACTGACGTCGCCAAAGTCGTAATCGGTAATCACGACCTTGGGTCTATCCGTTCGAGGAGTGAACTGGGGGCGCTCAGTCATATGCACCAGCCGAATAAGTTAATTCGTATGAGTGGCTATAGAGTTCAAAAATGTTGCCAAACGGGTCTTCCATATAGACCATGCGATAAGGCTTTTCGCCAGGGTAGTACTTGCGCACCTGCTTCATGCGCTGCTTGCCACCAAGGCTTTCAATGATTTTGATCCGGCCCTCCAAATCGTCATCCTGCACACAGAAATGAAACAGCCCGCGACGCCAGTATTCAAACGGGCGTTCCTCATCGACGGTTTTCGGGAATTCAAACAATTCGATACCAATCCCGTCCCCCATCGACAGGTGCGCAATGCGGAACTTCCCCCAGCCCTCACCAAAAACGTCATCGCACATCTCACCGATGGCGCTGTCGTCATGCAGGATTTCAGTAGGCTCCATCAGGACATAAAGTCCGAACGCCTTGGAGTAGAATTCAACGGCCTTTTCGAGATCTGGAACCGTTATGCCGATGTGAGAGAATGTAAGTGCGCCCATGAGAGGCTCCTTTGGTTAAGTTTTAAAGAATGTTACGAACGATGCCGCCTTCGATCCGGTGTGCCGCGCCATTGGAGGCAGTGCTGGCCGAGATAGTGACGATCATGCGAGCAACTTCGTCCGGCTGGACAAAGCGTTGGATCAACGAGGTTGGCTCATCCGATTTGAAGTAATTGTCTACGATGGTATCGAGCGGTTCGCCCTTTTGATCGGCAAGTTCATCAAAATAAGCCTCAACCCCTTCGGTCCATGTCGGCCCCGGCAGGATCGAATTAATCCGCACTTTGGTGCCTTTGGTCAGCTCTGCCATACCCCTCGTGAGGCCTAGCATTGCAGTCTTGGTGACTGAATAATGCACCATCTGAGGGAGCGGCTTGACTGCAGCCTCACTTGCCATGTTGATGATCGCCCCTGTCCCGCGCTTCAGCATTGCGGGCAGGAAAATCCGGCTCATTCGAACAGCGGACAAGACGTTGATATTGAAGTAGTGCATCCAGTCTTCGTCCGTCAGGTCTTCGAACGGTTTGACCGAAAAGATGCCAACGTTGTTGATCAGAATGTCGACCTCGCCCTGTGCTATGGCAAAGTCTGCCAGCGCGGTTGCGCCCGCTTGGTTGGTGAGATCAGCAGCGATACCTTTGACGTAACCCAGGGGGGAAAGATCGTCTACGCAGGCCGCAACCTCTGCCTCTGTCAGGCCGTGCACAATCAGACGCGCACCTTCTTGCAGATAGGTTTTCGCGGTTGCTTTGCCGATGCCAGAGCCAGAGCCTGTGACAAGAACAAGCTTGTCTTTTAGTCCTAGGTTCACGTCAGGATCCTTTCTTGGTATCGGAGGAAGAACGGCCAAACAGACGCCCCATCAGGCCGGATATTTCTGCCCGCCACATGTCGATGCCAACGGCCAGTAGGATGATCAGACCCAGTACGATGTTTTGGACAGAGGACGGTGCGGCATTTAGGTTCAAACCGTTCTGCACGATCACAATCGTCATGGCTCCCATCAGCGTCGCCAGAATATTGCCGCGCCCCCCCGCAAGGCTTGCCCCGCCTACTACCGCTGCGGCAATGGCCTGCAACTCAAGCGTTTGCCCATAGTTGGGAGATCCGGAGTTTAAGCGTGCCGACATCAGAACTGCCCCTACTGCCGTCATGAAACCTGCGATTACAAAGGTTGTGGTCTGCACTTTGCGAACGTTGATACCAGTCAAGACCGCCGCCGCGGGGTTGCCACCAACAGCGTAAATCTCGCGGCCCAGTTTTGTGTAGTTCATCGCAAAAGCAGCAATTGCATAAAAGAACACCAGATAGAAAAATGGCAAGGGTATGCCCACAACTTTGCCGTAAAAGATCGGTTCAAGCGCGGGATCAAGTGAGAAGATTGGCGAGCCGTTATTGAAGGTCAACGCAAGGCCACGAAACGCAATTAGCCCCGCCAGTGTGGTGATAAAGGACGGTATGCGCCCATAGGCCGTTATCAATCCGATAAACAGACCAAGCAGCCCGCCCACAACAAGGATCAGCGGCACGGCCAAAGCCAAGGGGAGCCCCATGAATTTGAGCATCTGCGCGAGGATCATGGTTAGCAGCGCGATCATAGATCCGGAGCTGAGATCAATTCCAGCCGCAAAAATCACTATCGTTGAACCAATTGCAATCAGCGCCACAATGCTGACCTGCAAAGAAAGGTTTGACAGGTTGCCGGGATTGAGGAAACGCTCCGTCGTAAGCGCGACAATCACAGCCACGATCAGCATAGCGGCGAATGGTCCGATCAGTTGAGCGTCGAATATCCGCTTCATGCTAACACCTCCTGAGGTTTGATGTGGGAGGTTTCACCAGAGGCGCGTACGAGGTCCGAATGGGTCAGCTCTGCGGCGTTTACCGTGCGTACAATCGCACCATGCTGAACAATCGCGATCCGGTCGCTCATCGCCAACAGCTCATCATGGTCAGAACTGATGAGGATGATGGATTTGCCTGCACGGGTAAGTTTGTTGATCAGTTTATAAACCGCGACTTTGGCCCCGATATCGATGCCCTGGGTTGGTTCATCGAGGATTAATATATCTGAATCAGAGAACAACCAGCGAGCAATCACGATCTTTTGCTGATTTCCACCTGACAGAAAATTGACGGTCTTTTCCTCAGCCTGAGACGAAATTTCCAAGTCATGTATCAGGTCGCGGGTCGCTTGTTCTTCGACCTTCAGGTTCATGATGCCAAAACGGGATAAGCCGCCAAGCGAGGCCGCCGTGATGTTGCCCCCTGCCCTAAAGTTAAAGAACAACCCGTCGTATTTGCGGTTTTCAGGGACCAGCGCCAAACCTGCGTGGATCGCGTCAATCTCACGGCAGAATTTAACCGGATTGCCCTTCAACGTGATCTGGCCAGCGGTAAGTTCATCCGTGCCAAACAAAGCGCGCGCGATTTCTGTGCGTCCGCTGCCCAGAACACCGCCTAATCCCAAAACTTCACCCTGATGCAATGTCAGTGAGGCATCTGACACGCCGGACTTTGTTGCCAGCCCTTTGGCTTCCAGCACGACGTTCTCTGTTGTGTTCTGTTCTTTCGGATAGTGTTCGCCGATATCTCCACCCACCATTGCACTGATAATTTCCGACACATCAATCTTGGTTTCGCCACTGGCGCGCACGACACTGCCATTACGCAGGATCGTCACTTCATCAACGATCCGTTCAACTTCATCCAGCCGGTGGGACACATACAAAATGGCGGTGCCCCGACTGCGCATATTGCGCAAAAGCTGGTGTAGGCGATCAATTTCATCTTCGCCTAAGGCGGCGGTTGGTTCATCAAGGATGATCATGCGCGCATCCATCGCGATAGCCTTGGCAATTTCGACCAGTTGTTGTTCACCAACAGAAAGCGTGCCTGTGATAACGTCGGGGGATACATCCACGTCCATTTCTGCCAACACGCGCGCCGCGTCATTGCGCACCTTGGCCCAGTTGATCACGCCAAAGCGAGACTGTGGCATATTCCCTAAGAAAATATTCTCTCCCACCGATAGTGTCGGCACGATAGAAAACTCTTGAAAAACCGTCGCAATGCCAAAATTCCGCGCGACTTGAGGGTCAGCGATCAGGACGGGTTGACCGTTGTGCTTAATCTGGCCGCTGTCGGGTTGCTGCACACCAGAAAGCGTTTTGATCATTGTCGACTTACCGCAGCCGTTCTCGCCCAGAAGCCCGTGGATTGAGCCGGGCAGCAGTTTGATGTTGACTTTGTCGTTCGCGAGAACTCCAGGATAGGCCTTGCTGATGTCGACAAACTCCCAAAGGGGCGTTACGGTGGTCATAGCGGCTGCCTCGATTTTGCAGGTAAAAATTTAATTGATGAGCGCCCCCGGCAACGCGGATTTGTGCCGCCGAGGAACAGGGAGAGTGTTTAGTACTCTTTGGATGGCTGCGGGAAAAGCTTTGTAGGCTCTCGCAGAACGCTGATCGCGCCATCTTTGTCTTCGATCGACGTTGGCGTTTCGATCCAACCACCGGGATATGTGCCGTTCAGTGCATCTACAGTTGCATGCATCGCCGCCTTGCCCATCAGGAAGGGCGAGGTGTTAACCGTAGCAGTGATGTTGCCTGCCGCGATTTCCTCAAGACCCGAGGTATCGCCATCGTTACCAAGCAAGACAATGTCAGAGCGGCCAAGCGCCTTCGCAGCAAAAGACGCGCCAATGATCATGTAGTCATTTGCAGCAAAGACCATGTCGAGATCTGGGTGAGACTGCAGTATATCCATGCCCGCTGTGTTGCCACCTTCGACATTCCACTTACCGTCGATGGATACGACCACTTCAAAGTTTTCATTACCTTCGATCCCATCCAAGAAACCGCCAACACGCTCAGTTGAGTGATAGCCGGGCTGGCCTTCGATGATGCCAACCTTCAGAGGTTTGTCGCCGTAGTTTTCGATAGCCCAATCAGCAATGTTGTGGGTACCGTTACGTTGGGAATACCCAACAACACCATGGATCGGCGTCGGGAAATTGGGGATGTCCGAGTTGATCATCACTACAGCTATGCCATTGTCGACAGCCTTTTTAATCAGAGGGGCGGCAGCAAATTCGTCGTGTGTGCCAAAGATAATCGCATCTACCTCCTGTGTCAGAATGTCTTGAATCATGCCCATTTGACCGTTGATATCAGCACCTGATTGTGGGGCCAGCATGAAGACTTCGACACCTACCTCCGCGGCAACAGCTTTGATGCCTTCGCCAATTGCGATGTAGTAGTTGAATTCAGTTGCCGGTGGCATGTACGCGATCCGGAACTTTTCATTTTTCGGTGCAATTGCATTGATTGGTGCCTGTGCACCATCATTCAACGGCACCGGTGTTGGATAATTTTCTGCGTAGGCGACAGTTGCCATGACGGCAAATCCTGCGGCGAGAGTGGTGTTCATCAAGTTACGTAGCATCGTGTTCTCCTCCAGAACTAGGTTGGTTATCCGTTAAACGACGTGTCGATCACACCGCGAATGCCGGGCTTTACGGCGAAGAGGCCGCCTGAGCTCGGTTCTTTTGTTAAAGCTTCCTCATCGCTCATTAGGCGCGAGGTTGTGACGAAAAGCGTATCAAGGTTTGGACCGCCAAAAGCGCAACATGTGGGCTTCCAGACAGGTACATCGATCACTTGACTGATCGTCCCGTTTGGTGCCACCCGCACAACGCGGTGGCCTTCCCATTCGGCGTTCCACACACCACCTTCGGCATCCACACAGGACCCATCAGGCAAACCGGGTTCGTCAGCGAAAGACGCGTGTAGCCGTCGGTGGGACACTGATCCACTGTCGATGTCATAATCGTAGGCCACGATCTCGCGGTCCGGGGTATCGGCAAAGAACATCGTAGTGCCGTCCGGCGAAAAGCATGTCGAATTGGCGCAGGACACCTGATCAATGATGGTGCGCACGTCCAGATCCGTATCAATGCAAATCACAGACGAATCAGGTTTGCCGGACACTTCGTTCATGCCGCCGACAACCAGCCTGCCCTGACGATCCGTGCGTCCATCGTTTAGCCGCGTCTCAACGTTGTCAGGCTCAAACCATGTAACAAGAGTTTCGCCCGTGGTGACGGGATCAAACAAAACAACCCGATCTGCGTAAGCAACAATCAGGCCCCCAGATGCGCGTGGAGCAAAGCAGCAAACGCGCTCTGACATGGGAAAAGAGGCGTTTTTCGAGGTCACAGGGTCAAAGGACCAAAGCGCACAACCATGAATGTCGGTCCACCAGACAAGCCCATCAGAAGGGTTCCAAAAAACCCCTTCTCCATGCTCGTTCTTGCAGTCTACAATCAGTTCCGCACGCATACTTTGTCATCCCCCACCCAGGCAATACTGGTATCTGATATTCCAGCTTGCCTAAGCTGGTGTATCATATATCATTAAAGACGCAACACATTTTTTGGAGACTCCCTCAATGGCGCTGGAAAGACCTAAATCGCTTAGAGAGCTTGCGTTGGAGCATCTAAGGAACAGCATTATCGACGGCTCCCTCAAGATGGGCCAAGTGCTGTCAGAGCGGAAAATATCCGAGGAACTTGGCGTTTCAAAATCGCCCGTCCGGGAGGCGCTTGCTCAATTGCGCGATGAGGGCCTTGTCAGCATTGAGCCTCAAAAGGGCGCGCGGGTGTTTTCTCTGTCAGAAACAGAGGTGACCCAAATTTGCGATTTCAGGCAGGCGATTGAAATTGCCGCCTTTGAGCTGGCATTGTCACGCGGCCCCAGTCGGTTGGCCAGTGATATGGAGCGGGTCGTAAAGGAAATGGGGCGTGAACGGGCAAAGGGAAATGAAAAGGAGTATCTTGCGCTGGATACATCTTTCCACCACCTGATTTTTGAACATGCCAAAAATGATTACCTTACCGCCAGTTACACCCGGTACATTGGCAAGATCGCTGCTTTGCGGACACATTTGGCGAAGTTTCCCCAGCACACCAATCTTTCCTTTGCTGAGCATCAGAAAATTGCAATCGCGGTACACCATGGAGACATGACAAAAATCAAGTCACTTCTGACCGAACACATTGATCGCACGCGACAAGCTTATAAGAGCGCGTCAATTGTTCTAGAGGGCGCGGCCCCCTCCTAATCCAATTTTAGGCAGAGAGTTCGACAGGGCGGTTCCAGCTGGGGCCGCCTTTTTTCGTGTCTGCAACACTCAAGTCGAATAATAATTGACATCTAAGATATCAGATGCCAATTAAAAAGCGGGAGGACGTTTAATGGTTGCAGCATTGATTCTAGATGCACCGGTTGTACAGCCCTTGATCCAATTGGACGGGGTGGGAAAAAGTTTCGGGCCAAACGTCGTTCTGGACGGCGTTGATTTCGACCTTCGCCCCGGTGAAGTTCACGCCCTTTGCGGTGAAAATGGCGCCGGAAAGTCGACCTGTCTGGGTCTTCTCTATGGCCTCCATCAGCCCTCAAAGGGCAAAGTCCTATGCGATGGCACTGACAAGCGGATCGAAAACCCATCTCATGCTCAATCGCTCGGGATCAGCTGCGTCTTTCAGGAACTGAGTCTTGCAGGTGCCCTTTCTGTCGCAGAAAACATTTATGCAGGACGGGCTCCAACGCGTTTGGGCGTAGTAAACTGGCCAGAGTTGCGCCGCCGAGCCGAAGCACTATTGGCTGAGTTTGGTCTAGACATTGATGTGTCAATGCCCGTCGATAGTCTGCCGATCAGTTCCCGTCAGATTGTCGAAATCGCCAAGGCACTTTCCCTAAATGCGCGTGTGCTGTTGCTGGACGAACCAACATCAGCGCTGGCCCCGGACGAGGTCGATGCGCTGTTCGACGTGTTGCGCGGGTTGGCGGCAAAGGGCATTGGGATTGTGTATGTCAGCCACCACATGGCTGAGATATTTCGCATCTCGGATCGCGTGACTGTTCTAAGAGATGGCCAACAGATCAGCACCCTTCCCGTCTCAGAAACGTCGCAAGAGCAAGTTATCGCCGAGATGATTGGCGGCGCGCATCCCGGTGATATCAACCGATCTAGAGACGTCAAAGGCGCCAAGGTGCTAAACGTCAAAGGACTGACCCGAGTGGGCGAGTTCGAAGACATTTCGTTTTCCATCAAGTCCGGTGAAATCGTTGGTATGGCCGGGCTAATGGGCGCGCGGCGCAGTGAGATCGTCCGCTCTATCGTTGGTTTGATGCAGGGGGCCACAGGGGAAGTGTCACTACATGGAAAACCCGCAAAATTCACCTCGCTGCGACAAGCGATGCGCGCAGGTGTTGGATTTGTACCCGAAGAACGCAAGACCGAAGGGCTATTCCTAGAACAATCCCTCAGCGACAACCTGATCGCGGCCAGCCTTCCCGAACATTCAACATTGGGCCTTATGAGCAAAGATTCGATCAGCCGGGCAAGTACCGCAGCCATTGCCGCTTTCAGTGTGAAAGCTGGCGAGATCACAGAGGAGGTTGGCTCACTGTCGGGCGGCAACCAGCAAAAGATTATGCTGGCCAAATGGCTCAAACGCGCACCCGATCTGCTGATCGTCGAAGAACCCACTAAAGGCGTTGATGTGGGGGCAAAATTCCAGATCCATACTGAGCTCTTGCGCCGCGCAGCCGAAGGCATGGCTATTCTTGTAGTGTCATCTGATTTTCCTGAGCTTCTATCATTGTCCACACGCATTCTGGTTGTCCATGAAGGCCGTTTGATGGGCGACATCGCAGCACATGAGGCAAGCAAAATTGCGCTCCTTCAAATGGCGGCGGGGAACCCGAATCCTCCGCTCACCTCCCCTTCCCCACATTCAGGAGCTGCATTGTGACGATGACCGCCCAAGCCACGACATCCCAAAAGCGGCCATTCCTGCGCCGTATCCTGCAAGCCTTTGTCGACATTCGCGAATTGACACTGATCGTTCTGATTGCCGTCATCATCATCGTAATGGCCAACATCAATCCCTACTTCTTTAGCTTTTCCAACTTCCGCGCAGTGGCTGTAGGTATGGCACCGACAGCAATCATCGTCATTGGCATGGCAATCTTGCTGGCCTCTGGCGGGTTTGATCTGTCCGTTGGATCCGTCATGGCACTGTCCTCGACTGTTGTGGCAATGCTACTGCTGAGCGGCATGCCAATCCCGTTGGCCATATTCTGCGGGCTGATCCTGGGCGCTGTTATCGGTGTTGTGAATGGCGTGCTGGTAACCAGCCTAGGTATCAACCCTTTGATTGCAACGTTAGGAACAATGTCGATTGCACGCGGCATCGCGCTGGTATTGACAGAAGGTTTCTCTGTATCCAGCTTACCCGCCTCCTTTGCATGGATCGGCAAGGCGAATGTCAGCGGGTTTCCAGTCATGGTCCTCATGGTCATTCTGCTGGTCATCGCCTTTGACCTTGCCGTGCGCCACACTCGATTTTTTCGTCAGGTTTACTTCATAGGCGCGAACGAAAAGGCCGCCGTGCTATCCGGCATTCATGTCACCCGCGTGCGCATCATTCTCTACGCACTTACTGGCGTCCTAGCCGCCTTGGCCGGGGTGTTCCTTGCTTCGCGCCTGATGAGCGGCACACCCACGGCGGGCAACGGCATTGAGCTGCAAGTCTTGGCCGCAGCCGTCATTGGCGGTGCGTCTTTGCGCGGAGGCGAAGGCACGATCCTTGGTGCCTTCCTCGGCGTCGTTTTTGTTGCGATGATCAATAACACTATGACCATGCAGGCCGTTTCAATCTACTGGCAGATGATCGTCATCGGCGGCGTTCTGGTCTCAGCCGTCGCACTGGACATGCTGATCCGAAGCAAGCGGGGCTGACCCCAATACCTCACAAGCACCAACAACCAACGATCTAAAAAAGGGAGATCATCATGACTAAAATGAAACTAAACCGGCGCAAGCTGTTGACGGCAAGTACTACCGCAGGTCTGGCCGCAGCATTTGGCATGCCATTGCTGTCAAAGGAAGCAATGGCACAAGCTGCTGGAAAGGAATACGTGTTCCTATCCATCGTCACACAAGTACCGTTCTGGGTAGATTATCGCAACGCGATGAAAGACCTCGAAGATCTGATGGGCATCAAAGCGACCTTCACCGGACCGTTGGATTTCGACACCGCAGCACAGGCCCGTCAGTTGGATGAACTCATCGCACGACGCCCCGCTGGCATCATGATCTTCCCCGGTGATCCAGCTACTTTGGCGCCTGGCGTCGAACGCGCTGTTGCGGCGGGCATCCCCGTCACATGCTGCATCGGTGACATCCCAGATAGCCCCCGCTCAACGTTTCTTGGCATCAACGGTGTTCAGGCCGGACGTGTGGGCGGCGAAATGCTCGCTCAAGCAATTGGCGGCAAAGGAAAGGTTATACTTGGTACGTTCCCAGCGCCCTCCACCTTGGAGCGCGTCGAAGGCTACAAGCAGATCTTTGCAGAAAAGTACCCAGACATCGAAGTTGTCGATGTGGTCAATGACAAGGCAGATCCATCATACGCGCCAACCGCTTATCTACAGGCCATTCTGGCGAACCCTGATATTGTTGGCATCGGTGGCACAGATGGCGACAGTGGCAAAGGTGCTGCGATTGCTGTGAATGAAGCGGGTCGCAAGGACATCAAGATTGTTGCGATGGATCGCAACGATGACATGCTGCCCTATATCGAGGACGGCACGATCTACGGTGCTGTTGCGCAGAAATCTTACCTCGAAATTTTCCTCGCCTTCCATATGATGCATTGGCAGAACACTGACGCACTGAAAGTCTTGCCTGATTGGAAAGCAGCCGGAATCAACCCATTGCCAGAGCGCGTAGAAACTGGGGTTATGCCCATCACAGCTGCGAACGTCGCACAGTTCAAACACGCATAAGTATTTGCCCCGGCGCATGTGTTCTGCGCCGGGGCATCGCAGGGAGATGGGCAAAATGACTGATCAATGGGCTACTTTGCAGCTGCAACAGGATGATCTGGAACTTGTGGTCTTGCCCGGCATCGGAGGCCGTCTCTGGGATGTTAAATTCCGCGACCAGTCTCTGCTTTTTCAAAACCCAGATTTGCTTGGCCTGTCTTTTGATCAAGCTAACCTCGGGGGTTTGCCAACACGTTCGCCTCAATTCGGCTTTTCCCTTTGGGGCGGCGAAAAGACTTGGATTGCACCTGATACCTCGTGGATTGATGGTGCGCCGTTTCCAACACTGGACAGTGGCCCTTATAGTATCACCTCAAAAGGCATTGATCATGTTGACATGATAAGTGGGATATGCGCCGTTTCACAACTGTCCGTGCGACGCCGCATCACTCTGAACTCCGGTGGTGAATGGAGCATCGTACATTCTGTGACAAACCATGACCAATCTTCACGTCAGACAGGCATTTGGTCAGTCATGATGATTGATACACCAGCAAAAATTAGTGTGGCGATGGATACTCCCAAAATCCATCCAGTCTTTGGCGATGCAGGTTCGATGGTTGCACAGCACGACAATTTCATTGTCGCAGATTGTGCCGCACAACAAGAATTCAAAGTCGGCCTGCCGAACCCCGATGGGGAAACATTGATAAAGTACGGCGCGGACGGTCCTTGGCTAAGGTGCATTGTCCCAAAACCCTCCGAGTTTGATAGATATGCACATCAATATCCCGTCGAGATTTTCAATTCAGTCGACTATCCTTATTGCGAGGCAGAATGGCATTCACCCCTGACAACATTAGGCAATGGTGAAACACTTGAGTTTCAACAAGTCTTTCGAATTTGGCCCAAGGGCGACCCAATGACCGACACTGTTAGCAAGGAACTCCGCAAATGCATGTCCTGATCACAGGTGCCGGTGGGCATTTGGGCCGCAAGCTGTTTGATGCCCTTGAACAGGAAGCGGACAATACGGTTTCAGGCATCGACATCCGCCCCGTCGATCATCCTCACATTCACATGGCGGACCTTTCTGGTAATCTCAGTTGGATTGCCCTCCTAAAGGACGTAGATGTCATTGTGCACCTTGCTGGCGATCGTGAACCTGCTGCAACGTGGTCCTCAGCGATCAAACACAACATGGACGCGACGCTCACCCTCTACCACCATGCGGCGGCCCATGGTGTGAAACGGGTTGTTCTTGCCAGCTCAAACTGGATCCATGGCGACAAACGGTTCACAGATGATCCGCTGAACAGTGCCACACCCCCGGGTCCGTTGAACGCTTACGGTATGTCAAAGCTTTTTGGCGAACGAACTGGGGCGTATTTTGCTAAATATCATGGGCTTTCGGTCATTTGCCTGCGCATCGGCTGGACTCAGTGGACACACGACAATCAGCCTGGCCCTCACATGGCGATGGGCCGTTGGGGTCAGGAAATGTGGCTGAGCGACAGAGACTTCTTAAATGGAATGCGCGCGGCTATCTGCGCCAAAGACGTGCAGTTTGCTGCATTGAATTTGATGTCAGATAACCCCGGCATGCGGTGGGACATCGCTGAAACCAAGCATGTAATAGGATATCATCCACAAGATGGAAGCCCGGCAAGGGTATCGCCTCTGATCGTACTGAAGTCATGGATCAAAGGGGCTCTTTCCTACAAGCTGTCGAGTTTTTTCGAAAATCGGTTTCCGCACTGGTGAAGGCCGAAACTATTAATCTGCGGCCGTATGAGCCACTCAGCGAGAGCAGCGGCACGGTTCAGCTTGAAATTGGTGCGTGCGTAGAAGTGGAGTTCCTGATTGTTTTTGCAGTGCCCTTTGCAGATTAAACACCAGCCACGATCGTTCTGGGTATGGTGGCGCAAGTAGGTGTCAGTCGCGATGATCGCGTAATCCTAGAGGATTTTTGGAAGCCTATTACAAAATCAAAGGTATTGCTTCTGAGAAATAATTAATTTGGGTTTTGCTATTTTTTAAATAGCGTCTCCTTTACGCTATTACCATGACAAACGGCCTTACAGAATATCCGCATATTGAACCAATTAAGTTGGTTGCTGTGGATGCCGCATTGGAACGAATAGATCCCAATTGTTACGTTGGCCTTTATTCCGAGATCATTCGTAAGGAACTTGAACGCGCGTTGTATGACCAGCTATGTGACGGGGAAGACGCCCTACGCGATTTATGGGCCAGCGAACTACGCAAGCTTAATAATTTCCTAAAACGCTTGCGAGCTAAGCCCCCTACTCCAGAGCGTCTGCGGGAACGCATTTTTGAGCTTCATGAGGTAACCAAACACTTTTTAAATGCTCGCCTCAAGATTAGCGGTGACCATAAAATAGGATTGAACGAACTAGACTTAGGATCTTTAAGAGACTTGGATGAACTTAAAAAAGCAATTTACCATACAAGAGCAGTACACCGCGAAAAGCCTGGTGGTGGTCATCACCACAGTCTGCATGACGTCGCAAATGCTGTCCGCCGGGTTTACACACAAGCAAGTGGCAAAAGGCCAACACTGACAAGCGACACATCTGCCGAACGCCTGCCTAGACAGATGAACTCCTATGAAGAACTGCTTTTGGAAAGCATCAAGGTTATTAAACCACATATGACACTGAATGGAGCAAGAGAACTTGATCGCGCCGCAACTGGACAACGCCTAAAGGCGCCAAAATAACACTCATGGTTTTGGACGGATAAGTTACCAACCTTTTTAGATCATGCGACCTTTAAACCTGGAGCATGACACAGAACCACATCCCATTCACTGCACAGCAAACTGCTGAAAATCCCAAAGAGCCTCTTCTCGCGATTGTACGCCTGCTGGCGCGACATGCTGCTGCTGACGCAATTGAACGCGCTGGTGCAGCGCAATTGGCATGCGCAAAAAACCTTCCCACCGACACTGGAACTTTAAACGATGTCTGATCACAGCCAGAGTTCCAAGCCGGTCCGCTTGCTCACACCGCAAGAGACGGCTGCGTTTTTGAGCGTCTCTGTCCGCACCGTCCAGCGTCTGGTTTCTGCTGGTGATTTGCACGCCGTTCGTATCAGCAAAAGTATGCGGTTTCGAATGGATGATTTGCTGCATTTTGTAGATCGGAACGACTGGTCATGAGAGGTCAGTTTGTCCCCGTTTGTTACACGCTGAGCCTGCTTGGCAAGGGTGTGTTGCTCGATAGTGAATATCTATATGTTGTTATCATGACCATTAAATGTGTCATATATGCACTATATGTTGATTTTTTACTCTTTTGGCTTCACTTGTCATCGCATGGCATTCATCATCCTTCACAAACATCCAAGGAGGCAACACCATGACGGATCCAACAGTTGACCCAAACCCTTTTGCAGATCTGACTATGATCTCCCTTGCTACGCTTAAAGAGCGCGTCGAAGAAGATCGGTCAGTGGAATTACTTAGGCGCCGCGAGATCTGTTCGGCAATCACAACAGTTGCCAAATGGCTTAATATGCCGCCTGAAATGATACCCGCTGCTATGAGCTATTTGCGGCCACGCCTGAGCCGGCTGCACCCAATACAGCTCGGCGTTAGCGAGCGCCGCATTCAAAACGTCCGGTCACTCCTGCTCTCTGCCTTTCGTATTGCGGGAATTTCTACAAAACTTGCGCCTTACATGGCTAAAATGTCTTCAAGCTGGCAGCAACTTTGGGATTTAATGGAAGGTGACCGCTATGCACGCACAGAACTAAGCCGCTTGTTCAGATATTGCTCAGCAAACGGCATTGTACCATCTGAGATGAGTGATGCTATCAGCTCTGATTTTCTCACCGCCTTGGAAGCAGAGAGCCTGATTAAAAAACCCAAGGTGCGCCATCAATCTGTTTGCCGAGTATGGAACCGGCTTGCTGGCGATCACGCTGCCTCAGGATGGCCGCAGATTGAATTGAACATCCCCAAGTATGACGACCGTCTTTACGGTGTTGATGGCAGCTTGGTGTCGGACGCCATTAAAGATGACCTTGCAGATTATCTATCTCACTTGGCCGGAGCGGATCTTTTTGGGTCCATGTCAAAGCCCTTTAGGCCTAAAAGTGTTGAAATCTTCCGCGGCCATTTGTGGCGATATTTGTCTGCTCTTCATCACAGCGGTGTTGATCTTACTGAGGTGATCTCCCTGGATGAGCTCGTTGTGCCTGCAATGTTTGAGCGTGGGATGCGTTGGTTCTACGAGCGTAATGGTAAGAAAACATCAAAGCATATTGGTGAGGTAGCCTGGGCGGTTCGTTGTTATGCAATTAAGTATCGAGCCTGTGATGATGATGTGCTGGCCTTCTACCAAAGGGCTATCGAACGGCTACGGATCAAGACGCCTGGATTGAGTAATAAAAACCGCACTGCGATGGCTCAGTTCAATGATCCAAAGGCGGTCACCAGATATGTAGCACTTCCCTCTACTTTGTGGACCAGAGCTGTTGAGATCAGCCTTACGACTGAGGGTGCTAAAAAGCGGAAAGCCGCACAGATTATGGTGCAGGCAGCGATTGCGATTGAGATCATGATGTTTGCTCCTATTCGCATACATAACCTGTCTACAATCCGGCTTGATGAACATATGGGCTGGCAGGCAGATCGGCTTCGACTGTCTTTCCCCGCGCATGAAGTAAAAAACGATCAGGCGTTAGACTTCCTTTTACCAGCTGAGGCCTCAGAGCGGATTAAACGATACATCAAGGATTGGCGGTCACTGTTTATACCCGTAACAAATCCGTATTTGTTTCCGGGTCGCAATGGAAAACCAAAAGATCAATCTGCTCTGCGCAATCAGATGAAGAAGGCAATCTTTGATCACACCGGTTTGCAGATGACGCCACATCAGTTCCGCCATGCGGCAGCCAAGCTGCTGCTGGATGCAAGGCCTGGCCATTACGAAGTTGTGCGCAAATTATTGGGGCATAAATCTCTAACTACCACCTATGCCCACTACGCGGGCGCAGAGACCGATGCAGCTGTTGAACTCTATGACGATATCATCCTGCAGCTTCGACGTCCTGCGGCTATACAAAGTGCGACTGAAGCCAGCAATCACCGCACACGCTCGCAGAAAGGCAAACCTCGCAGGTTAACGGCTACCCCGAAAGAACCACCCTTTATGGATCCATTGACCCTGCTGGGTCAGAAACGGGGGAAATAAAATGGGGAAAGCCAGCAGAACTTCTATCGGGTTTATCGACTGGCCAGAGTTGGATCAAAACCTCTGGCGTTCTGCAACAACAAAGGGTGACTTCCTTTCTCCAGACGGCCGAGCAGCGCGATGGGTTCCTGAAACAAAGCTTCAAGTAGGGAAGGGCTATGGCAAATGGGTCTTCTTTTTGACGTCTATCGTAGCCCTGCCCTCCGAAAACCGTATAAGCCCGTTTGATCGTGTGACCAAAGATAGACTGCGGGCCTATGTCGATCTCTTAACCAAACAAGGTCTTGCTTCGCAAACGATCGCCTCTCGCCTGACGGATTTGTGTGAGGCTCTGCGCATTATGTGCCTTTCTTGTGATCTGACCATGATCAAGCATCTTATATCAGTGCTGAACAAACGCGCCAAACCGTCGCGCAATAAAGCTGCCAGGATAAAACACCCATTAGAAATTTGGGCTGCCGCCTTAAAAGCGATGGATGATGCCGAGACGTCTGATGAACTTACGCCACTGCATAGATCTTGTGCGTATCGTGATGCTCTAGCTTTGGGCATTTTAGCCCTTCGACCCATTCGGCTCAAGAACCTCGCACAACTGACCCTGTCAGAGCATCTTACACATGATGGGTCGCGCTGGCAGTGCAGCTTCTCTGGCTGGGAAACTAAAGACAAAAAGCCTCTACATTTTGCGCTCCCAACTGACATTGAGTTTGTCACCCGCTTCGAGCGGTACCTGACCGTGCATCGCCCCGTGCTTCTAAGAGATCTGCATAATACGTCACAAAGCAGGCCAGTATCGCAACTCACTGGACCATTGTGGATCTCGATCCGGCGCTCACGCATGTCCCGACAATCTCTCTACTGGAATACTTGCCGAATATCCGAGCGGTTGTTCAACGTCCGCCTAAATCCGCATCTAATGCGAGACTGTGCAGCAAGCGCCATGTCGAGCGACGCACCTGAATATATTCTCGCCGCAGCCCGCATTCTTGGCCACAGCACTCTCACAACCACCATTGAGCATTATGAACAGTCAAGCATGCTCGCCGCCGGCGCGCACCTAAACGACTTCATTGGACAACTTCAGGCCGAGAACAACAGCGTGGACAACAAAGAAGATCTATTTGATCTGCCTTTTGAGCAGCCGTTTGAGGAAAATGAGGAGGAACTGGAATGACGTATAATGTTGGAATTTACGCACGCTATTCGACAGAAATGCAACGAGAGGCATCAATAGAAGACCAGGTTCGTGTTTGTGATCGTCTAATCCAAAGTCGCGAGTGGCAGTCGCTTCAAGTTTACTCCGATCACGGGATGAGTGGATCAACGCACTTAAGACCTGGGTATCAAAGTTTACTAGAGGACGCACGAAAAGGTCGTTTTGAAATTGTTGTTGCAGAAAGCTTAGATCGAATAAGTCGGGACCAAGAACATATCGCTGGGTTTTACAAAATAATGCAGTTTCTTGGCATCCAAGTATTTACTGTCAGTGAAGGGCTAATAAGCGAGCTACACATTGGCCTAAAGGGCACAATGAGCGCACTGTTCCTGAAAGACTTAGCTGATAAGACGCGACGCGGCTTAGAGGGTCGCGTACGACAGGGCCGTAGCGGCGGTGGTAAAGCTTATGGCTACCGAGTGCTCAAAGGCGATGATCGTGGTGGTCGCGAAATTATTCAAGAACAAGCTGTAACCGTAAATCGGATATTTTCTGAATTTGTGGTCGGCATGTCTCCCAATCAAATAGCGCATGGGCTCAATAACGATAAGATTCCAGGTCCTAGTGGAGGGCTATGGCGAGATACGACCATCAGGGGACATATCAAGCGCGGTACAGGCATCCTCAACAATGAATTATACATCGGCCGACTAGTCTGGAACCGGCAACGCTACGTGAAAAATCCCGTCACAGGAAAACGGGTCTCACGCAGGAACGGAATTGCTAACGAAGTCGTTCACGATGTCCCACATTTAAAAATTATAGATGATGCCCTTTGGCAGTCAGTTAAATCTCGACAGAGGGCAATTTGGAAAGCAACTGAATCTGACGTAAATCCAGATAAAACGCCGCCCTATTGGACCCAACGTCGGGCGATGCACATTTTATCAAAACGTACATTCTGTGACCATTGTGGTGGATCTATAATTTCTGTCGGGAAAGACTATCTGGCTTGTAGTAACGCCCGTAAATTAAAAACCTGTTCTCAGACCAAAAGCATACGACGGCCTGATTTGGAGAATGTTGTTATTGATCTTTTGAAATATCAATTGATGCAACCGGCCGCCGTCAGTGAATTTATCACTGAATATAATAATGAGATCAAAAACCTGCGGTCGACCGTAACAAAAGAACGGGTAAAGCAGGAAAAGTACCTGCGTGATATCGAGTTAAAGCTATCGGGCCTGTATGACGCCATCGCAGACGGGCTTCGGGGCGCAGGACTGCAAAGTAAAATTGATGCCATGGAAACCGAAAAGGCTGAATTAATATCGGTATTGGAACCAGCAGCACCAGCAACCGTCAGCCTGCACCCAGCCCTGGCAGATCTTTATAAAGAAAAGATAATCAAACTTGCGAATGTCTTAAAGGATCCCAAAATATGCGACCAAGCAAAGCTGTTAATTCGCGAACTAATCGCGCGGGTCGACATAACTCATAACGGAACCCATTGGGATATATCTATTAAGGGAGAAATATCAGCCTTAGTTTCACTGGCCCAGAATGCGAAAAGCCCACCAAAAAGCGGGCTTAGTCACTATGCCTTAGTCAGTTCGACTAAAGTGGTTGCGGGAGTAGGATTTGAACCTACGACCTTCAGGTTATGAGTGAGGTGGTATTTATACCTTATGAGATCTAATACAGCTTCATTTATCCAAATTTTATCATTGTTTAATGAATCATTTCGAATTGTGATTGTCTGATGCAACTTGATGAGATACCCTCATGTAACACTCACAACGTAGCAATAACGCGGCAATAATGCTCACAGACAAACAGATACGAGACGCAAAGCCCAAAGACACAGTTTATCGCTTGCGAGACACGCAATCTGTCGTCCGCGGCTTCGGCCTGACGATCGCCCCATCAGGCGCGAAGAGTTTCTTCCTGTCGTATACAAGCCCAGAAGACGGCCGGCGTAAGCAGATTAGTTTGGGGAAGTACCCAGCCACCAAACTCGCTGACGCTCGAAGGTTGGCATTGGAATACCGCGGGCGCATCGATAACGGCACCGACCTCGCGAGAGAAAAACAGCAGGCGATCGCGCACAATATGGAGCAAAGATCTCTGGGCACATTAGGTGACTTGCTTGAACTGTATATTGCCGATCTTGAAGAAGACGGGAAGCGCACAGCTAAAGAAGTTAATCGTATCAAAGGAAAGGATATCCCCCAATTTCTACTATCGCGCCCTGCTCATCTCATATCCCGAGATGACGTATTAGATATCCTAGCCGCTATCGCGCAAAGAGGGGCAAAGGTTCACTCAGATAACGTTCGCGCCTATTTAAGGGCCGCATTTGAGCTTGGTATTCACGCGCAATCGATGACCAGGTGGCGCGGGAAAGCCCCCAGATTCAGGATCGAACACAACCCTGTTGCTACAATTAAACGGACGCTTAGCCGAAAGCCAAAAGGACAGCGCGCACTATCAGAGGCCGAGGTCCGAGAGCTGTGGTGCACAAATCTACTAACGCCACAGATGCATCTTGCACTGAAGTTCATACTGGCAAGCGGCCAACGGGTGGAAGAGGTCCTCCATGCAACTTGGGACGAGTTTGATTTAGGAAAGAAATTGTGGACGATCCCGGGAGAACGTCGAAAGACGCGCGGCAAAACTAGCGAACCGCATCTCGTTCCTTTGGCTGAGCTGCACATACAAATACTCGATGACATCGGCAGAACGACACGCGATCCACGCTTCTTATTTCCGGCACGAGGGACCGGCGGGCCCCGGCGATATGACAGCCTCACCAAATCTGTAACGATATTTGTGAAAAATAGTGGAATGCAGTCCTTCTCTGCCCGCGATCTTCGTCGAACTTTCAAAACCCTTGCTGGGTCAATGAGCATTCCCCTGGAGATGCGCAACAGGCTGCAAGGACACGCCTTAGTGGATGTCGGCAGCGTTTATTACGACAGGTATGATTATCTGGACCAGAAACGAGAAGCTATGGAGCAGTGGGTTTTGGACCTAGGCAAGATCATTACTACAGCAACCAAAAATGAGTGAGGTGTTAAACAAAATCAATGAAGCAGGGGCCCTTTGTATCAAGCTCACGCATGCCATTCGTCAAGATGAGGGACCAAAGCCATCTCAATCACAAATCTCTAACGAAATGATCTCAACGGGACTGGAACGCATCCGCTGCCTGATCCAGGACATCGACATTGCTTCACTCAATTTTTCAGAAAACGAACATCAGGAAGAACTGATGAAGTTTTCAGCGATCCAAAGTTTTCTGAAAGTTTTTGAAGAACGGGAGAACGAAATTTATTCTAAGGCGAACCTGGAGATTTTTGGGCTTCAAGTAGACGTACTACACGGAGGTCCTTCTGCCACAATCTTGGGCGGGCGGAAGGCTGGCAAGAAACTGGGCGTTCAACAACAATACCTGAGAGCCGCAGCTGTACTGCTTTGGAAGTTTCACAAAGCCAACAAGGACGAAGAGCTCCTTAACAAACTGATCGCTGATGCTAGAACTGTTATTGGGATTGGGAGCAAAAAGAAGCTAGCCAAAATGATTGATAACCATGATCAAAATCACGACTTCGATTTGGTGAAAAGTAAATCCCACTTGAGCGTTCATATTCCCGGCATAGAAAATTTAATCAAAAACTACGGATATCGCCGACTTACCGATTTTACGTGATTTCCTGAACGCCCCCCATCCCATTCAGGAAGTGACCTGATGCAGTCTCCTCTTAGTCGAACTGAGAAGGAGATATTCGATGAAACCGCAATTTGTACAATCTGATCTGATGCTAGCAGATGAGGTCGATGCCCGCATTCCATACAGCCGCGCGCATTTATACCGCCTGGAAGACCAGGGCGAATTCCCAAAGCGCAGACGCATTGGACCCAATCGTGTTGCGTGGATCCGTACTGAAGTCGAGCAATGGCTCGCAAAGCGTATGGAGGAACTGTCATGAGTAAGGACCCAGCAAGCAAAACGCGCTTTGATGCGTCAAAGTTCAAAATGAAGAGCATGGATGCCAACGATCCTGTCGCACAAAAGGTTATAATCAGGCTACCGATTAAGAAGCCGCACAAGGAAGAATTTGTCAGGTGCCTTTCCAGTGACGAATATCAGATCTCATGCGGCATATATCAGCCAAAGGATGAGGAGCGCATCTATTTGGTCGCGCCTGACATTGCTCATCTTTTTGGTACAAGCGTAAAACACGTGTCCCTGTGCTTAGGAATGAACAGACAAGGGAAGGTTTTTCTTTGGCCAGTTCCTCTACCGCCCGAAGAAGGTAAAGAAAATCAGTATCACCAAACGCACCGCGAGATAGCCGAGGTCGCGGTGCATAGCTGGGTGAAGATGCAAGCCGATACCAGTGGCGGTTTCTACGACTATCACGTCGCAGTGGGCAAGCTATCAGAACCAGTGTGGCCCACGACACCATTTGAAGACCTATTAGAGATAGCTTTTGGAAGCTCTGGGGTCATTGAAGATCGCGATCACCCCACTCTGCGCCAATTAGAAGGGCGGGACTGATGTACACAAACAGTGCCAACCTACCCTTTCGAAAGATCCTTTCGATCGATTTTGAATACTGTGGTGCAGATGGCGAGGTACCAAAAATCGTTTGTATGGTTATCCAAGATCTCCGATCAGGCGTAGTGAGCAGATATTGGCGTGATGATCTGGGCAAAATGAACACTCCCCCGTTTGAAACGGGGGAGGATGTTGCCATCGTTAGCTACTTTGCGCCCGCAGAGGTGCAGAGCATGGTTGCCCTATCTTGGACTATCAACGTGTCGGTCATTGACCTGTTCGCAGAATTCCGATGCCAAACGAACGGTGATCCTAACGTTGGCCGAAAATCACTGGTCAGTGCTCTACAGTTCTATGGGCTGAAGCAATTTGTCCCTGAAGAAAAAGACAGCATGCGCGATCTGATTCTGTCTGGAGGTCCGTGGTCCGAGGCTCAACGCTCTGCAATCTTGGATTACTGTCAGCAGGACGTCATTGCACTTGGTCCTTTGTTAGATGCGATGCTGAAACGTGCACCTTGGTCCGAGCTACAGTTTAATCAGGCCATACTGCGCGGGCGATACATGAAAGCAGTTGGGGCCATGCAACACCGCGGCATTCCAATAGATTTAGACATGTTCGACAAGCTGAACGCTAACTGGGAGGACATAAAGCTAAACCTCATCGAAAATGTAGACGCTCAGTATGGTGTCTACGTCGATGGCCGTTTTAAGGAGGCTTTGTTTCAGTCCTATCTCGCGCATGGGACGATTCCTTGGCCTCGGCTGGATAGTGGTCGCCTCGCGCTTGATCGCAACACCTTCAGTAACATGAGTAAGCGTTATCCTATCGTGCAGCCATTACATGAACTGCGGAAAACATTAGGTGAATTCAAGCTGAATAACCTCGCAGTTGGGCGAGATGGACGAAACCGAACGCTCCTATCGCCCCTCGCCGCAAAGACGGGTCGCAACCAACCGAGCACCACTAAATTCATATTTGGTCCTGCAAAATGGATACGTGGCTTAATCAAGCCCACTGAGGGGGCGGCTTTGGCCTATTGTGATTGGTCTTCGCAAGAAATTGCGATCGCCGCTGCGCTCTCAGACGACGACCTCCTTTGGGCGGCTTATCAGAGTGGCGATCCTTATATTGCATTTGCAATCCAGGCGGGTCTAGCGCCGCCAGGGGCAACGAAAGATACCCACAAAGGCATCCGTAACCGCTGTAAGTCGGTGGTTCTGGGCACCAACTATGGCATGAGCGCCTATGGTGTGGCTCAGGCCGCTAAGATCCACGAACTGGAAGCGAAGTCGCTGCTCCAAAAGCACCGCGAGACCTATCGTAAGTTTTGGGCCTGGGCCGAAAACAACAAAGATCGTGGATTGCTCGGCTTCAAATTGGAAACCTGCTTCGGCTGGCCCATCCAAGTGACCGCAGGTGATGTAAAGGCCAATACTTTCTTGAACTGGCCAATGCAGGCGCATGGCGCAGAGATGATGCGTATTGCCTCTATCCTTGCGGTAGAGCGCGATATCAAACTCTGCGCTCCGATACATGACGCTCTTCTGATTGAGGCACCCAGTGATCAAATAGATTCAGAGGTCGTAAGACTGAAAGAATGTATGTCAGAAGCCAGTGAGGCAGTCTTGGGCGCGGGTAAAATTTGCAGGGTTGATGCAGATATCGTCCGCCATCCAGATCGCTACATGGACGAACATGGCCAACAAATGTGGGACCAAATCATGGGTCTCATGGATAGAACTTAAGGATAACCAACGCGGTTTCCGCGGGACACCTACGCGCGTTCAGCGGCACCGTATCTATATCCTTATTATTCTCCTTTAATATAAATATGGGGTAGTAATATGAGCCATATGAGAGCCGCTCAGAGAGCCAAACGGGATGCACTGTTCCTAAAAGGACCTGTTAAATTTGGGTGCATAAGACAGAACATTCCCGATCCAACATCAAGGCTGATCTTGGTAGCCTGGGCATTTATGAGAATGTCTACGCCCGAAGTTTCAAAAGTCACATTAACAGCCCAGGTGTGGGATTGTGCAGGGATCGAGAGCCCAGATCAGCGGTCTAGGGTCTTGAAAAAGATTGATCAGCATTGTCCGGGCTACTGGGTTGAGCGGCGCGAGGGTCGAACGGCCGTGTTACACAAAGGCAAAGACCCCAATGAAATTGGGCCCGAATGAATTTGTTGGACAAACAATCAAGGCCCATGGACCAAGGACCAAGGACCACGGGCCTTGATCTGGGGTGCCCCCCTTCTGCGTTCTGGCTGTCTGCTATCACGCTTTGCTGCAGTAACCCCGGCCTAAGGATCGTGAACCTTGGACCTCGGCTATAGTTTCCAATCTTTGCGCCAGTTTCGATCTAGGATACCCTGTTCAACTAAACTTTTTTCAATTTGCTTGATCTCTGAACGGACTGCGCGCCCGACCTCAGCGCGTTTTTTGGCAGCCTGGCGCTTTTCTTTTGTAAATCGCCCGTGAGTAGTGTGGAGTGCCGCGATTTTATCCTTGCCGGCTTGGGTGCGAGGTCCTGTAGATTTGCCGCCGTGCCTCGTACATCTGCCCGTCAGCTTCACTGCTGGACGCTGACATGCGCCACCAGCTTTGGTTCGTGCACCACAGCGGACTCCAGGCCAATCAGGGCCAAAACGCGTCTTTAACCCAATTTTAACGTTATCTTTTGTTAACATTCGAAACACCCCTATATGAGTGTTATAAAATAACATAAATCACGATGCAGCACGAGGGCGCACACTTAGTTGAAATAACGCCACCAAAGGTTGCGCAGATCCTTGCTCAGGTTAGCCAGGCTCACGGGTCCGCTACTCAACCCGCTTAACTTCGCGCGTTAATTGTCGATAACCTTGGACCTCTGAAAATGACAGTCTGGGCCATAAATCCATGATTTGGGTTTGGGATTAATTTTGCTCAGCGGCATCTGCTTGTGAGGATTAATAAGAGCCCAAATTGAACGCAGTGACTAGCAATGTGTAGCTTGATCCAGGGACAGCCCCTAAGCAAAATCTTCCAACCTCAACTATGAGCATGCAATGCCAACAATAAGTTCAAGGAGCGTGGTCCAGTTCCCTCACCTCTTGGCGCAATATCTCTACTTTAGGCATTGGACTAAAGCAGTCATTAATTCAAATCGCCGCGAAGGGCTGCTTAGAGCCCATAGTGACGATGTCATCAATCGTATCAAATGACCGCTTCTGACGACATGGCCTCTATTCATCTGGCGCAATCGGCTCTCAGCGATCAGAGAACCAGCTTCACATCCGCGGCATCAAAGACGTCATAGTCAAGTTGTCGCAACATATCAATTAGATCGACAAAGACCCAGTTCTCAACCAATAAATCGCCCTCGCGTCGCCACCAGTCAGCCACGCGCGCGGTAAACATCTGACCCTCGGCTTTGACGCCCAGCCAGTCCTTTGCAAGATGGCCTCCGTGGGATGGCCAACCTCCGGAAGCAACATAGTTGCCGTCACCAAATCGGGTGAAGTGGCCTTTGACGGCGAGATCCAGATCCGATCCGACGGGGCAGGTCATCATGGCTTCGCCTTTGCGGCGCGGATCAAAAACACTCTCATATGGCATCTGGAAACGAGCAAAACCTTCGAGACCGATGTAACTTCCATAGCCTGCTGGCCCGTACCACATCATGTTTTGGTGCCAGTAGGGCCGCCATGCTTCATCTTCTGTATAAAGCTGTTTGAGCATATCGAAGACCATGTTGACACTTTTTTCGCTCTCTGAAGCATCCTGCAGGTCCATGATAAGACCATCCCCAGTAATCGGACCCGGGATGAAAAATTCTTCGCCAACGCTGGCAACGGTGAGTGGCCAGCGGCCGATCTGACGTAGAAGATCTATCAAATCGACGAATATGTAGCTTTCGATAGCACGGCCATCTTCCATCCGGTGGAACTCGCCATAGCGGAGAAAGATAACCTGGCCTGTGGCTGGTATCCCCATCCAATCCTTTTGGAAGCTGCCAACATAGTGGCCGTGCCCAGTCACCCAGTCGCCGCCTTTGGCGTGGCCTGCGAAAAGAAGGTCCGTGCGGCGATAAAGATCGGGCATCGCGGTGAGGAGCGGTTGAAAGAACGTGTCGATCATCCCCGCAGAACCGCTGAGGAGATCAAAGGGTGCTGAAATGTTGATCTGTGCATCTGCGCTGAAAAACGTCTTAGAGGCATCTCCGGCGAGATTGGCTGCGTCCAGACGCAGTTTGTCGCAATAGGATTTATATTGGAGTTTATTCGCTTGATGAATGGAAGAAGCGCCACTTTGACGCCGGGCGTCCGCCGGTGCGTACACAGGTGCATTATCGTGGAATATCATGACGTAGTCCTTTTGAGATGATTTGAATTGTTAGGCTGCGTGATCAATCGGGATGCACGGACCCGCACGCATTCTAGCAAAAGGTATTCTACCTGGTCGCTTTGAACGAGCGGCCATCAGATTCATCGATGCGTTAAAGCATTTCGCATGAACAGACTGAGCATTAGAATTATCCATTCAGAAATGATAGACCAGCGATGCGCTTTTGCAAGTGAAAGTGCTCCTGCGGGATTTCCTAAAGCAGCTGTCTCGGCTTGGGAAGCTAATGACGGCTTCGTCCGCACACCGACGTTTGACCCGATAAAATGCTGCGCAATGGATGAAAGTCCACTTCGACGGGCCGCAGCGCAGCATGTTGACTAGGTGATGGAGGTCGGCTTTGGGCCGGGCACGTCGGTCGGAATGGCCTTTGGTGCGAAGATTATGCCGCAGCGCGGAAGGCCGCTGTGAGCCCATACTGTGAATTTGATTTTCTCGCTGCATGCGCGCGCAGCGTAATAAATGCTGCGTGATCGAAAAACCCGACGACGCCAAGCAGCGGAAAAACCGGCCATTCATACAATCCGCAGCTCCCTACAACTCCGTTTGGATATCAGACGGATCTTGATAGTCTGGCGGGCCCTTTAGTTCGATCAGATTGCCCCAGGGGTTTTAAAAATATAGAGCTAGGCCAAATCCACGGCCACCAACTTGACGCAGCCGTTTTAAGATTTTGACCCCGTAAAATTGCAGGTGGCGGCAAACGTCTTCTTCTGCTGCACCGTGCCATGCAAACGCGATATGGTGTACGTTTTCACCTTCTTGTTGTGTTGGGGCAGCATAAGCGGAACGTGAGTCGTTGACGTCCCATAAGCCAATGAGAACCGGGCCATACCACACGTGGGTCATCGCAAGATCAGGATAGTCATAGCCTGGCCGACACCCCAAAATCGTCTGATACCACGCCCGTGCTTTTTCAAGATCGCTAACCCAAATTACTAAATGGTCGAATCCAGAGGGTACAAAAGGTGGTGTTATGGAGTTTCCCCATCCTAGCTGACTACTGTCACTTACACTGGTGGTGAATATTCGGTGCCCACGATCCCGGCCATTTTGGCTAGCACGTCGTCGCCCTGTTGCATCATCCAATACAGAAGGTCGATGAATATCCAGTTTTCGGCCAGTTTGTCGCCTTCGCGTCGGTAAATATCGATCACACGGAATTCGGCATTTATATCGCTGGCCGGAACCCCCATGAAACCTTTGTGTTTCGCCGTAAAGTTGGGCCAGCCAAAGAACCCGCCAAAGTGACCCTCGGCCAGTTTCGCGCGATGTCCGGTAAAGGATCGATCATAAAACGCCGAGCGAAACGGGCCTGAATGTTGTTTGGCGTAGCGTTCGATCGTGTAGGTCGCGCCAATTCCCGCAGGGCCCCACCAGATCATATCATCGTGCCACGTCCGGGCGAGTTCTTCTTCCAAGGGCAGCCCCAACTGCCACGTCCCAAGATCGCCAATCATCGCGTTGATCGCGTTCAGGGTCGCAACACCCGCGTCAACGGGCTGGGGCTCACGCAACATCCCGTCATGGGTTTGCGGCCCCGGCTGCACCATATGCGCTGCAGTGGCGCGCCCAAACGGATTTTGCCCAGCTTGGATCATCAAGTGGGGGATATCTACATGCAGCATGGTTTCGACAATTCGTCCGTCCAGCACGCGGTTAAATTCGCAATAGCGCAGAAGCGCCATCTTGCCCGTCGCGACAATCCCAAGCCACGGCGCATCAAACAGCCCCATCAGATGCCCCATGGACACGACCCAGATCCCTTCGCCCACGGTGTTTTCGCCCGCAAAGAAGATATCCTCGCGCCGCTGCAACCGTGTAAGAGACGTCAGCAAAGGTCCCCAAAACACCCGCGCCACATCGCCAGCGCCGTGTTGTTCATAGAAGGGGTGCATCCCGCGCCAGTGCCAATCGGCGGTCGTATGGGCGGCCAGTACGGCCTCAATCGTCTCAGCGGTCGCACCTTTCATGTCCGCGTAAAATGCGCGCACAACTGCCTTTTGGTCCTGAAACATTTCTTATCCCTTAACAGCGCCTGCCGTCAGACCTGACACGATCTGGCGTTGGAAGAACAGGATCAACACGAACAACGGTGCCGTGGCCGACACAACCGACGCGACCGCAAACATGACGTTGCCTTTGGTTTGCGTGGTGCCAAGGAAAGACGCAATCTTCGGGATCATCGTCTGGTTCTGCTGATCCAGCAGCATCGCGGCGACAGGGAAGTCGTTATAGGCCAGCAAGAAGCTGAACAGCCCCGTCGTGACAACACCGGGCCACATGACCGGCAGGATCACATGGCGGAACGCCTGAAACCGGTTACACCCGTCCACCATCGCGCTTTCATCAAGGTCCTTTGGAATATTGCGGAAAAAGGAGGTCATCATCCACAGGCTGAAGGGTTGGTTGATGGCGACCAGCACAACGATTGTTGTCCCCAAACGCCCCCAAAGGTTCCATTCATAAAACGGCAAAAGATAACCGGACACCAATGTGATCTGCGGCATCGCGCGAAACATCAATGCGGCGATCAGAATCCAAAACGCATAATTGTATGTGGACCGCGACAGCGCGTAGCCCGCAAGCGTGCTCAACGTCAGTGAAATCGTCACAACACAAAAGCAGACAATCGATGTGTTCATCACCGCGCGCCCGAATTCTTCTGTGACCCAAGCGCCGTAGTATCCGTCGCCCGTAAAGGAGCCACCGGTTTCGACCCGCGTCGACTCACCGGTCAGGGCATAGACCCAGTTCGCTTTTGAGAAGAAATCGCCCTCAACCTTGAAGGATCCCCAAAGGGTCCACAGGAACGGAAAGGCTGCCATGATCACCCAGAGGACCAAAAACCCAGTCAGGATGATCCGGAGTGACGCCGGTTGTTTGCGGGGGTTGGCTGTGCTCATGGGTCAGGCTCTCTTGAAATCGCGCCACGTGCGCACAAGGACGGGGGACAGAAGAATTCCGACACATAACACTGTCAAAAGTGAGGTCGTCGCAGCCGAGTTCAGCAACCGCGTCTCTCCGCCAAGGTCCGAGAAAATATAGGTCGAAAGCGATTGGGCATGCGCCTCTGCGCTGAACGAAATCAACGGCTCGAAGACGCGGAAATTGTCCATCAGCTGGATCAACGCCACAAAGGTCACAAGTGGCATGATGTGCGGGATCGTGACATAACGCACGCGCTGCCAACGGTTCGCGCCATCAATCATCGCCGCTTCATCCGCGTCCTGACTGACCGATTGCAGACCGGCGTAAAACACAACAAAGGCAAAAGGCGCCGCATGCCAAATCCCGTAGAACATCAGCATGATCCACATCATTGGGGTTGAGGCTTTGACGCTCAAATCGGGGTTGCCTGCTATCGCCTGAATTGCATACCCCAAGATACCGCGTGCATCGACCATCCAGAACAAGACCAGCGACCCGACTAAGGGGGTGATGATGAATGGAAGCAACGACACAAAGATCAAAGGCCCCTTGATGGCGCGCGAGGCGGAGTTCACTGCAATCGCGATCGAAAATCCGAGGACGATCGTCAGCGGCGTCACAATGAAGGTAAAGGTCAGCGTAAATACAATGGCGCTGTAGAAGGGCAGGTTCATCACCTTGCTCCACCAGTCGCCCCATCCTATGGATGTGCGCCAAGCTTCGCCCATTTCGGAAAAAGCAAGGTGGCCGCGGTTCACATAGTTATCAAAGCCCACAAAGCGCCCCAAGGGTTTTTCTTCTTGCAAGGCGAGTGAGATTTCTTGGTTCACAGAGGTCGTTTGCGTGCACCCGAACGGACCACAGGTTTCAACCACTTCCATGACTTGTTCATGTTGGGCGTGAAACGACTGCAAGACCACCGAGATCACGGGGAACACGATCAGCAAAAGCATAGCCAATAGCGACGGAGCGACAAAGGTTAGGAAGGTCTTGTGATTCACGTCTGGCCCCCAAGTGTTGTGCTGCAATTTCGCGTTGCGATCTTAAGAATGAGATGGTTCGAGCGGCGCACAGATGCGCGCCGCTCTGATTTAGTCGGCTTACTCGGTTACAAAGCCAGCTTCGATTGCCGCAGCGGCGTAGGCTGCTTCAACGTCTGCCAAAGCCTGCTCTGCTGACTCGGTGCCCTGCATGAAGTCAGACAGTTCAGCACCAAGTGCGGAGTGCAAAAGACCCTGGAACGGAACCATCGGGTATGGCTTGGATCCCGCAGCAACCGCCGCCAAAACGCCTTCGTTCACGGGCTGTGGCTCAAAACCGTCGATCAGCCAAACGGCCTGACCCATGGTCTCATCGTTCAGCAATGCAGGGGAAACCGCATGTGCCAACGCTTGGAATGTTGCCGCCGCATCTTCGTCGCTGACGTTCGTCGCAACGGTCCAACCGTCCCACCAAAGTGTCGTCGCTGGAACACCGCTGTCACCGACCATCAATGGGCCAGCAACCATTGTGTTTTCATAGACTTCCGGTGCGGACCCTTCGTCGTCCATCAGGTTGCCCATACGCGAGCCCCACATGTTCATCAGGGCCACATTGCCTGCTTCCCACTCAGCCTGAGTGCCGTTGGAATCGTGTGTCAAGAAGTCAGGGCTCATGTACTCGGACAGCGCCTTCATCATCTCAAGCGTGGCAACGCCAGCTTCGTTGTTGATGGCGACATTGGCTGTGCCAGCTTCAAAGAACTCGCCGCCGTGGCCGATGTATATGTTGTTGAATTCCTGCGCGAGGTTCCAACCGGACGCATAAGCACCACCCAGAGGGTTTTCCATGATGCCAGCTTCGCGGATTGCCGCAGCAGCTGTCAGCATTTCTTCGTAGGATGTTGGCACTTCGAGACCGACCTGCTCAAGCACGTCAGAGCGGTAGGCAAGCGTCTGTGCGTTCGCCATGAACGCAATCGCCATAATCTGACCATCAACAGAAATCTTCATGTGACCCGGAATGTCCGCGCCATACTCAGCAACCAGATCGTCGAGCGGGCGGATCACGCCGTCGTTGATCAACGCAATGATGGAAGAGTTCGCAACAATCGCGGATGTGTATTCAGCGGGATTGCCGGACATACCAGCAAGGTTCAGCGTCTGGTGATCAGCCGTCAGGTTTGCTTCGCCCTCAATGCCTTCGCAGGATTGCGCCAGAGCTGCGACGGATTGGATCGCTGGGAATTCGTTACCGATGATGCTCAACCGGCCTTCTGCGGTGCAGCCATGGCCATCCGCAAAGGCGGCTGTGCCCATCGTCAGGGCGGCAGCTGTGGCCCCGATCAGTTTGGTAAATTTGGTCATTATAGTCTCCCTAATGGTTCAGTACGTATTTAGCTTTTCGTTAGGCGCACCGATTCTGGCGAATCAAGAAACGCCGTGCATACGTTTGCAATCAAACGGCCAACTTAACCGCAAATCAAGGAAAAAATTGGGACGGTCTGTAAAAATTAAAATGCTGCACCTGCGAGAGAGCCACTATGTAATAAAGGTGCAAAAAGAACTTGCGCAGATAATAGAATCAGATTTACACCTGTTGCATACGTTTGCAAGAAAGGCGCCCTCATGGCCGAAATTCAGCTCAAGAATATCCACAAACGCTGGGGCAGCTTTGTCGGAGTCGAGAACTTTGACCTTACCATTGCGGATCAGGAATTTCTCGTCCTTCTTGGCCCGTCGGGTTGCGGCAAGACGACGACCATGCGGATGATCGCAGGTCTGGAAGACCCCACCGAAGGCGACATTCTGGTAGATGGCAAACGTATCAACCACCTTGAGCCCAAAGACCGCGATTGCGCGATGGTGTTCCAGTCCTACGCGCTCTACCCCAACCTCGATGTCTACGAAAACATCCGTTTCCCGTTGCGCATGCGCAAAGTTCCCTCATCCGAGCATAAAGAACGCGTTATGCGTGCCTCGGCGATGGTCGAGCTCGACGATTTCCTCCACCGCAAACCCGCCGAACTTTCCGGTGGTCAGCGTCAGCGCGTGGCCTTGGCCCGCGCCATCGTGCGCCAGCCCAACGTTTTCCTGATGGATGAGCCGCTCTCCAATCTCGACGCCAAGCTGCGTGTTTCTACGCGCGCCCAGATCAAAAACCTCAGCCACGAGTTAAAGGTCACCACGATCTATGTGACCCACGACCAGATCGAAGCCATGACGTTGGCGGACCGTGTTGTCGTCATGTCCGCAGGCGTGGTGCAGCAGGTCGGCTCCCCGACGGACATTTACGACAACCCAGCCAATACTTTCGTGGCCAGCTTCATCGGTTCTCCTGCCATGAACCTGCTTGAGGGCACGATCGAAGGCGGGACTTTCACCGGCAAGGACGTCAAGATCACTGGTCTGCACAGCACGCTCTCAGGCCCGGTCACGCTGGGCTACCGCGCCGAAGACGCATCAATCGGCGGCGATGCTCCGTCCGTGAATGCGCCAGTTTATTCCATGGAGCTTTTGGGCGATGCCACGATGGTTACGTTCCGCATCGCAGGTGCCATCGCAACCGTGAAGGCCGACAAAGATTTTCGCGCCAAAATTGGCGAAACTGTCGCCGCGACAATTCCAGCTGCGACCTGCCATCTGTTTGACGCCACGAGTGGCGAGCGGTTGTAACCTGCTCGCCCTGACCAAGCTTTAACGACCACGCCCGAGGAGCACTGCTCATGACCATCCGCCATCTGAAAACTGCCCGCTCCCTTGAGGCACGCGCCGAAGACGACGCCAAAACCCGCGCGATCGTCGAAAGTGGCTTGAAAGAAATCGAAACCAAAGGCGATGCCGCCGTGCGTGAAATGTCGGTGAAATTCGACAAGTATGACCGTGAAAGCTACCGCCTGTCCGAGGCTGAGATCGAGGCACTCATCGTCAAGGTCACCCCGCGCGAAATGGCCGACATCAAGTTCGCGCAAGAACAGGTGCGGGTCTTCGCCCAACACCAGCGCGATAGCATGCTCGACATCGAAGTCGAAACCATGCCCGGCGTGATCTTGGGGCATAAAAGCATTCCCGTTCAATCGGTTGGCTGCTATGTGCCCGGCGGAAAATTCCCTATGGTCGCGTCCGCGCATATGTCAGTTGCCACTGCCTCCGTCGCCAAAGTGCCGCGTATCATCGCCGCCACGCCGCCGTTCAAGGGTGAGCCTAACCCAGCCGTGATTGCCGCCATGCATCTCGGTGGCGCGCACGAAATCTACGTCATGGGCGGCATTCAAGCGATTGGCGCCATGGCCATTGGCACCGAAACGATTGAGCCTGTCCACATGCTCGTCGGCCCCGGTAACGCCTTTGTCGCCGAAGCCAAACGCCAGCTGTTCGGGCGCGTCGGCATTGATTTGTTTGCTGGCCCGACCGAAACCATGGTTATCGCCGATGAGACGGCGGCTGATGGCGAACTCTGCGCCACGGACCTGCTGGGTCAAGCTGAACACGGCTATAACTCTCCCGCCGTTTTGCTCACCAACTCCGAAAAGCTCGCCAAGGATACGCTGGCGGAAATCGACCGCATTCTACAAATCATCCCGACCGCCGACACCGCCGGAAAGAGCTGGGAAGACTACGGCGAGGTCATCGTCTGTGACACCTATGACGAGATGCTCGCCGTCGCTGACGACATTGCATCTGAACATGTGCAGGTGATGACAGATCGCGATGATTGGTTCCTTGAGCATATGACATGTTATGGTGCTTTGTTCCTTGGTCCGCGCACCAACGTGTCCAACGGTGACAAAGTCATCGGCACCAACCACACGCTGCCCACCAAAAAGGCTGGTCGCTACACTGGTGGTTTGTGGGTCGGTAAGTTCCTGAAAACCCACAGCTATCAAAGAATTACCACTGACGAGGCGGCCACACTGGTCGGCGAATATGGCTCACGCCTTTGCATGCTTGAAGGCTTCGTTGGCCATGCCGAGCAATGCAATATCCGCGTGCGCCGCTACGGCGGCATCAACGTCCCCTACGGCACTGGCGCGCCCTACCGCGAGGCCGCCGAGTGAGCCTCCACCCCGCCCTGTTTCCTCTGCGAAATGCGCTCGCAGCCGCAACGCCGGACTCCGCCAAAGTGGTTGCGCAAACCTTTGCACCTGACGCCACCATCCACATCTGTCACCCCATGGACACTGTGACGGGCGCGGACATGTGGGACACCGCCTATGCCCCGCTGCTCGACGCGATCCCCGACCTTGAGCGCCGCGACATGATTGTGCTGTCAGGCACCACGCCGGAAGGTCAGGACTGGGTCGGCTGCATGGGCAATTATATGGGCACCATGTTGCGCCCTTGGTTGAATATTCCACCCACGGGCCACCTGATCCACATGCGCTACCACGAGTTCTTCAAACTTGAGGATGGTAAGATCACCGAGGCGCAAATCCTGTGGGACATACCAGAGCTGATGATGCAGGCGAACGCCTGGCCCCTCGCTCCGCAGCTTGGCAAATTCCTCGCCACCCCTGCGCCGATGACCCAAGACGGCCTGACGGCGGAGGGGGACGGAAACGCAACGATGGCCCATGTGCTGGCGATGCTGGATGACCTTTGCAAATATCCCGCCAATCCCGATCCGGCGGTGATGAATTTGGAAAAATACTGGCACCCGCGCAACAACTGGTACGGGCCTGCGGGCATCGGCACGGGTCGCGGCATTGCGGGGTTTCGCAACTGGCACCAAATCCCGTTCCTCAAGGCGATGCCCGACCGCAAACTTGATGCCATGGGCGATTTGTCGTCCCATTGGTTCGCCCAGGGCAATTACGTCTGCGAAACTGGTTGGCCGAACATGCGTCTGACCGTATCTGAGGGCGAATGGATGGGGCTTGCACCAGCAGGCAAAGAAATCCTCATGCGCTCGCTTGATTTTTGGCGCGTCGAGGATGGTTTGATCCGCGAAAACTGGGTCCTGATCGACCTTTTGGACATCTACCGACAGTTGGGCGTGGACGTGCTTGCCCGAATGGGCGAATTCAACAAGGCCCGCAACCTCGGCCCCATCTCCTTACCGGAAAGCCAGTTCTCATGAGCCTTCCGCGCACGCCTTCCATGCGCCTTGACGGCAAACGCGCGTTGGTCACTGGCGCGACCTCCGGCATCGGTGAAGGCTGCGCCGTAGCCTTGGCCGAGGCTGGCGCCCACGTCACGCTGGTTGCCCGCACCGCCACGGCGGTTGAGAAACAGGCGGCCGCGTTCCAATCGCAGGGCTGGGAGGCCGCCGCCCTCCCGCTCGACATCTCCGACATTTCCGCGACCGAGGCCGCCATCGCCGCCCACGGCCCCTTCGATATCCTCGTCAACGCCGCTGGTCTCGCCCGCCACGCCCCTGCGACAGACACCACACAGGCCGACTACGACGCCGTCACGGACCTCAACGTCAAGGCTGCTTATTTCCTTACCCGCGCCGTGGCCAAAGGACTGATCGAAGCCGGAGAACCCGGCTCCCTCATCAATATCTCAAGCCAAATGGGCCACGTCGGCGGCCTCGACCGTGCCGTCTATTGCGCCACCAAACACGCGCTGGAAGGCATGACGAAAAGCATGGCCATCGAATGGGCCCCGCACCAGATCCGCGTCAACACCATTTGCCCGACCTTCATCCGCACGCCACTTGGCGAGCAAACCCTCGCCATCCCGGAACGCCGCGCCTGGATCGAAGAAAAGATCAAACTTGGGCGCGTCGGCGAGGTGAGCGACATCATGGGCGCGACCACCTTCCTCGCCTCTGACGCCGCCGCGTTGATTACCGGCACGCATTTGATCATCGACGGAGGTTGGACAGCAGACTGATGGGCGCGAAAATTACCTCTCTGCAAGTTGCTAAAATGGCTGGCGTTAGCCAATCCGCTGTCAGCCGCGTTTTTTCGGGCGCGTCGGCCAGTCCCGCAACCACCAAGAAGGTAAAGAAAGCAGCCAAGCAGCTCGGCTATCGCCCCAACGTGCTGGCCCGCGCAATGATCACCGGCAAGTCGCGCATTATCGGGTTGATCGTCGCCTATCTTGATAACCAGTTCTACCCCGAAGCCCTTGAACGTCTCTCCAACGCACTACAGGCGCAGGGCTATCACATCCTGATCTTCACCGTCTCCAATTCCACCGACGGCATCGAAAACGTCGTGCAAGACCTGCTCGATTATCAGGTCGATGGCATCATCGCCGCTTCTGTCTCGATGTCCTCTGGCCTCACGGAGCTGTGTGTCAAAGCAGGCATTCCTGTGGTCCTGTTCAACCGTGGACAGCCCGGTAGCGGTCTTTCGGCGGTCACGTCCGCCAACATCAAAGGCGCGACGATGGCCACCCAAGCCCTCATCGACGCAGGCCACACACGCATCGCCCATATCGCTGGCTGGGAAGGCTCTCTCACGGGGCGCGACCGTCGGCAAGGGTTCGAGGATGCAATGGCGGGCGCTGGCCTCACGCCCTTCGCGATCATCGACGGCATGTACAAACGCAACGTCGCCGCCGCCACGGCCCGCCAGTTGATGGCAGGCGAAACCCGCCCCGACGCGATCTTCGCGGGTAATGATCACATGGCTTTCGCCGTGATGGATGAGATCCGCCAAATGGGCTTTTCGATCCCCGATGACGTCGCGATCATCGGCTATGACGACGTGCCGCTCGCCTCCTGGCCCGCCTATGACCTCACCACTGTACGCCAACCCGTCAACCGGATGGTCGAGGCCACGATCGACACCCTTATGTCCGCCATCGACGGCCAAGACACTTATACGCAAACCATAGAAATAGAAGGGCCTCTTATCCAAAGAGGCTCCTCCAAACCGCTCAAAGGATCACCGCTATGAAGGGTTTTTCAAACCGCTGGAAAGACTTTCCCGACTACATCATCGGCATCACCAAAGAGATTTGGGAGGACCGCGGCGTCGGCACACTGCACGACTATTACGCCAAAGACATCGTCGTGCGCTCGCCCATGGGCATCCAGCGCGGGAATGGGGCTGTCATGGCCGCAACGATGGCGACGATCAACGAATTTCCAGACCGCGAATTGCTTGGCGATGACGTGATCTTCTCCGACGATCCCGAATTTGGCCTGCTGTCCTCTCACCGCCTCATCACCCGCGCCACCCACACCCGAGACGGTCAATTCGGTGCTGCGACCGGCAAGCCATGGACCGTGCGCGTCATCGCCGATTGCGCCGCCAAGGATGACTGCATCTATGACGAATGGCTGGTGCGGGACTACGGCGGGATCGTGCGCCAACTGGGCATGGACCCGCGCGACTATGCGGCCCAACTGATCGAGGCTGAAGGCGGGCCCGATGCGGCGCCCAAGCCGTTTACGCCGGACCAAGACATCGACGGCGGTTACAACTCCAAAGGTAATGACAATGCTTGGGGCCAACGGTACGCCGACACCCTGACGCGCATCATGGATCTCGACTTTCACACCATACCAAAAGACTACGACCGCGCGGTAAACTGCGAATACGCAGGCGCGCAAACCGTTCTCTCACACGACAGCGTCACGAAATTCTGGCTGGGTCTGCGGTCATCTTTTCCGGATGCTAAATTCACGATCCACCACCAGATCGGCATGGACGGGGACATGCTGGCCCCGCGCGCCGCGATCCGCTGGTCGTTGGATGGCACGCATTCCGGTTGGGGCACTTTCGGCAAACCGACGGGCGCGAAAGTTCATGTGATGGGCATGTGCCACGCAGAATACGGCCCGTTTTGCAACGCGAGCGGCCCGCAAGACGCCACCATTCGCCGCGAGTGCGCCCTTTACGACGAAATCGCGATCTGGAAACAAATTCTGATGCAAGGAACACAGCAATGACGCCAACTGAAATGGACTCTCGCATCGTTCGCTACGGCGATCTGCAACCTTGCAAAACCGCCTTTATCGACGCCCATACCCCGGGCAGTGACCAGAAAGAGAACTTCACCATTATCGGTGGGGGAGTCTCTGAATCGCCAGACCAACATGTCCATATCGGCATCCCGCACGGTTTCAACATCGGTGCCGCGGGCCAGCCTCCGCGTGTGACCAACTCCCTGCACGATCACCACACCGCTGAGGCGTTCTTTGTGCTGTCGGGCAAATGGCGCTTTTTCTGGGGCCGTTGGGGGGACGCGGGCGAGGTGACGCTGGAAGAGGGCGACATCATCAACATCCCCACAGGTATTTTCCGTGGTTTTGAGAATATTGGCACGGATTACGGAATGATTATGGCCATCCTTGGCGGCGACGATGCAGGTGGTGGCGTCATGTGGGCGCCACAGGTTATCGAAAACGCCGCTGAGCACGGCTTGATCCTCGGCGAGAACGGCAAACTCTATGACACCAAGCGCCAGCAAAAGTTGCCCGAAGGTGTCGCCCCGATGCCCTTGATGTCGGACGAAGAACTCGCCAAGCGCCCCGAACCAACGACCGCAGACGTGCTGCCCAACCACGTCGCCCGTTATTGGGACCTCATGGCACTGGCCGACAAAAAGCCAGCCAAAGTCATCGGCGAAAATGGCATCTTGCGCGACAAGCCCGGCTTTGAGGTCGATTTCATCACGCGCGGTAGCGCGACGGAGGCCAAGCACAGCCACAAATACCCTTCGGTCCTGATGCCGATGCGCGGTCATTGGAAGGTAACGTGGGATGGCGGTTCATCGACCATAGCGCCGGGCGACACCATGTCCGTCCCTGAAAACCTCGCCCACTCCGCCGTCCCGTCAATGACCGGCGAGGCAAGCCTTTATCACATTGTAGCCACGGGCGATCCCGCTGGGCTGACGTGGAAAGGTTAACGCGCTCCCTGTGCACCGCTGTACATACAGATTGTGTACAGGAAGTGTACGCACTGTGACTCATTCGAAAGGCTCAAAATGTCCAAGATCTTAACGTCCCATGTCGGCTCCCTCCCACGCACCCAAGAGGTCGTGGATTTCATCTTCGCCCGCGAAAATCGCGAGGACTTCGACCAAGCCGCATTTGATGCAGCGATGACCAAAGCCGTGTCAGAAACCGTTGCCAAACAAGTGGCCGCGGGTGTCAATATCGTCAGCGACGGGGAAACCTCCAAGATTAGCTACGCCACCTACGTCAAAGATCGCTACACAGGTTTCGACGGCGACAGCCCCCGCAATGCGCCTGCCGATTTGAAGAAGTTCCCCAGTTTCCTCAAGCGCTTGGCGGATGATGGCGGCACCCCGCAATACGCCCGCCCCATGTGTGTCGGCGAGGTGAAATCCAAAGGCCAAGGCGAGTTGGAAAAAGACATCGCCAATCTCAGGGCAGGCATGGCTGAGCAAGGCATTGAACGCGGTTTCATGAACGCGGCGAGCCCCGGTGTTATCTCACTGTTTTTGCAAAACGATTTTTACGCAACGCGCGAAGAATACCTCGCGGCCCTCGCCGACGCGATGCGCGCCGAATACAGCACGATTGTAGACAGTGGCCTTGATCTGCAACTGGACTGCCCCGACCTCGCGCTGTCCCGCCACATGCTGTTTAACGACCTCTCTGATGATGAATTCCTCAAGATCGCAGGCTCTCATGTTGAGGCCCTTAATCACGCATTGGAAGGCATCGATCCGTCCCGTGTAAGGGTGCATATTTGTTGGGGGAATTACGAAGGGCCGCATGTCTGCGACATTCCGATGTCCAAAATGTTCGACACGCTGATGTCGGTGGGGGCAAATAAATTGCTCTTTGAAACCTCCAACCCCCGCCACGGCCATGAATGGGCCGTTTTCCGCGATCGCAAAGCGGACATTCCCGACGACAAAATCCTTGTCCCCGGCGTCGTCGATACGACCACCAATTTCGTCGAACATCCCGACCTTGTGCAGCAGCGTATCGAACGTTTCGTTGACATCGTTGGCCATGATCGCGTGATCGCTGGGTCAGATTGTGGTTTTGGAACCTTCGCCGGATACGGTGCTGTTGATCCCGAAATCGCATATGCAAAGCTTGCCGCCCTGTCCGCAGGAGCCGCACAAGTCAAATGACCCTTGTTCTCTTGCCCGGAATGATGTGCGACGGGCGGCTGTTCCAACACATGCCGACCCACCTCTGCTTTGCCATTTCGCATCATGACACCGTTCAGGCACTGGCCGCAGATGTACTATTGAAGGCGCCCAAGTGCTTCGCCTTGGGTGGGCTATCGATGGGTGGCATCGTTGCGATGGAAGTCATTCGGCAGGCACCGAACAGGGTCACCCGTCTCTGTCTGATGGACACGAATTGCGAAGCGGAAACCGACCAAATCAAGGCGCTGCGCCAACCCCAAATTGACAAAGCTATGGTGGGGGAATTGGACAGCGTCATGCGAGACGAGATGAAGCCAAACTACCTCGCCGATGGCCCGCACCGAAGTGATGTGTTGGACTTGTGTATGGAGATGGCTCTGGACCTTGGCCCCGAGGTCTTCGTGCGCCAGTCTGTCGCCTTAAGAGACCGTCCGGACCAGAAACAAACACTTCAAAACTGGGACAAACCCACGCTGATCCTCACCGGAGCGCAAGACCGTCTTTGCCCGCTACATCGCCACGAACTGATGGCTGAACTGATGCCACAAGCAACTTTGACTATCATACAAGACGCCGGGCACCTCCCCACGCTGGAACGCCCCAACGCAACCCGCGCCGCGCTTGAGCGTTGGCAAGAGGAGTAATTCACATGCAACCATCGCTACATAAGCTTCTGATATCGGTCGACACGCCCACGGTCTGCAATGCGATCGAGGTGGCGCAAGGCAAGCGCGGCTTCAACGACTTCACGCGCGGCACGATGTTGATCAACGAGCCGACCGGCGTATTGGTCGGCTACGCCAGCACCGCAAAAATTGCCGCTGTTGCCCCTTCAGAAGAACCGCCCAAAACCGTGCGTGCGCGCCGCATGGCCTACTACAAACAGATCTCCGAAGCTCCGCAGCCCGCGGCTTGTGTCATTGAGGATGAGGACTTTCCAAATGCTATTGGCGCCTTCTGGGGCGAGGTGAATACGACGATCCACAAAGGATTTGGCGTGGCGGGTACGCTGACCAACGGCGTCATGCGTGACTTGGGTGACATGGCGCCGGATTATCCGGTCGTCGCGGGATCGATTGGTCCCAGCCATGGCTTTGTCCACGTGACGGCGGTGAATACTGCGGTTCAGGTTTTCGGTCTGACAGTCAATCCGGGCGATCTGGTACACGCGGATCGACACGGCGCCGTTGTGATCCCGCCAGACGTCATCCCCGATTTGGAACGCGCGATCCGCAAGATGCAAGACACCGAACATCTGGTTCTTGGTCCAGCCCGCGAGCCAGGGTTCGATTTCAATGCGTTTGAGACTGCCTGGGAAGCGTTTGAAAAAGCGCGAACATGATTGATGTTGACGACTAAACAGAGCTGTCCTCACCTTGGCGGCAACAATGAGCCAGATGTACTCAATTGTCGAACACTGCCTTAGGCACATGAGCGCTGACGGTAGCCACGCTCGTGGCACCTTTTAGGGCCTTGGCCGAGAAAAGTGCAGAAAGCCAAACAAAGACCAGAACAGCGTAAGGTAGATTTGTCCGCATCTCGTTTGTTAGAAAAGGCCGCTGAGAAAGGCCATTTTGAGAACAACCAAGATCGGCCCGTTTGAACGGCCGGTTCGGTGAAAAGTGCTGCACCGCAAAATGACCAGCGCTGCAAGTGCCAACATTTGCTGCGTCAGCAGTAGCCGCAGCTGCAAAAGGCCGCTTTGTCCGCATAG
>Ga0115553_1000044_pt1 | contig 62905 bp, 56 predicted proteins | sample COGITO_mtgs_1103_2_FD_87284 | JGI IMG/M metagenome (GOLD analysis project Ga0115553, IMG submission 87284) | Pelagic marine microbial communities from North Sea - COGITO_mtgs_110331 | ecosystem: Environmental > Aquatic > Marine > Epipelagic | place: Germany:Helgoland, sampling site Kabeltonne... | reverse complement strand
GAGCTCCACTTAAATGCAACTAATAATCATGATGGAAGGCTTGTATCGAGTAGATCATTAGACAAAAAGAAAGTAAAAAAAGAAGATCTTTTTTACCTTCAGGCTGTTCTTTCCAGGAATTTAAAGATGATCGATGGAGAGCCAGACATCAGAAGAGATTATTTTAATGAGTTAATGTTTCACGTGAAACCTGAAGCTCAAAAAATTTATACAAAATATCAAAAAGCTCTGAAACAGCGTAACCGATCCCTTAAAAATAAAAATGATAATTCGGCAATAGCTTTATGGACAAAAGAAGTCTCCGCAATTGGTTTGGATTTAAGCTTAATGCAATATGATTTTTTTAAATCATTTAAGAAATATGTAAAAATTTATATAGAAGACTCCATTTCTGCAAAATCATTTCACTTTCTAGAGGGTTTGGATGTTAACTTCTCTAAAGGATGGGAGAGAACAAAAAAGCTTGATGAGTCTCTTCAGGGCTGCTTGGAGCGAGATATGGCTTTAGGGTATACCTCTAAAGGCCCACATAGAATGGACTTTACTTTCAATATAAATAATAAAAAAGCTTCATCAAATCTTTCTAGAGGTCAACTTAAGATATTGATTTTATTGATATTTTTGTCTAATCATAGCTTGCTAAACGATCTTAAGAATACTGAAATTATTCTAATGGTAGACGACTTGGGCTCTGAATTAGATAACAAAAATCTCACACTGATTCTTGAAGAGATTCTCAAGATAAATAATCAAATAATCCTTACTGGAATTGAAGGCGATGAAATTCATAGTTCATTAAAGAAATTGACTAACTTTACGCAGATTAATATCTAAATTTATATTAAAATAGGTGGATGCCCACCAAGAAAAAACCCTCTCCTTCTAAAGCGCCTAAAAAAAATATTAAATCTCCAAAAGATTCCTACGATTCTACAAGTATCACAGTCTTAAAAGGCTTAGAGGCTGTTAAGAAAAGGCCCGGGATGTACATTGGTGATACAGATGATGGCACAGGATTACATCACATGGTCTACGAAATCGTAGACAACTCAATAGATGAGGCCTTAGCAGGACATTGTGATGAAATCATTGTCACAATTAAGGCTGATGATTGTGTATCGGTTTCTGATAATGGAAGAGGAATCCCTACAGATATGCACGAAGAGGGCATGTCTACTGCGGAAGTGGTCATGACCAAGCTGCACGCTGGCGGAAAGTTTGATGATAACTCTTACAAAGTTTCTGGCGGACTTCATGGTGTGGGTGTCTCTGTAGTAAACGCTTTATCGCAAGATTTAAAGTTAACGATCTATAGAGGCGGAAAAATTCACGAACAAGATTATTCCGATGGAGCTCCGAAAAGCAAACTTAAGGTTACAGGAAAAACAGATAAAACCGGAACCGAAGTAATGTTTGTTCCCTCGGTAACCACATTTACCAATATTCTTTTTGAGTATGAAATTTTAGAAGCTAGGCTCAGGGAGCTTTCGTTCCTAAATTCAGGCTTAAAAATAGTTCTTGAGGACGATAGAACCTCTAAGAAAACAGAGTTTATGCATAAAGGCGGGCTGGCTGAATTTGTTGCGTTTATAAACAACAAAAGAACAACTGTAAATTCAATTTTTCATTTTGTTAAGGAATCAAAAGATGGGATAACCACAGAAGTGTCATTGCAATGGAATGATGGTTATCAGGAAAACATTCAATGCTATACCAATAACATCAAACAAAGAGACGGCGGAACACATCTAGTTGGTTTTAGAACCGCCCTTACTAGAACCCTCAACAACTTCATGGAAAAAGAGGGAATGAATAATAAGGAAAAAATTTCAACCTCAGGAGACGATGCTAGAGAGGGCTTGGTTGCGGTTGTATCTGTAAAGGTTCCTGATCCTAAATTTTCTTCTCAAACAAAAGATAAGCTGGTCTCATCTGAAGTCAGACCTGTAGTTGAACAAGAGGTCTATAAGGCCTTAACTGAATATTTGTTGGAAAATCCAGCAGAAGCAAAGTTAGTTGCAACAAAAATAATTGAAGCAGCTAGGGCAAGAGAAGCCGCAAGGAAAGCAAGAGAGCTAACAAGAAGAAAGGGTGTTTTTGAAGGCGGAGGATTGCCAGGAAAATTATCTGATTGCCAGGAGAAGGACCCTGCAAAAAGTGAGGTCTATCTTGTAGAGGGTGAGTCGGCCGGAGGATCTGCTAAACAAGGAAGGGATAGGCATTTTCAAGCAATTCTACCCCTGAAAGGGAAGATCTTAAATGTGGAAAAGGCCAGGTTAGATAAAGTTTTATCTTCAGAAGAAATAGTTATTTTAATTACTGCCCTTGGATGCGGAATAAAGGGAGAAGAGTGGAAAGAAGAAAAACTCAGATACCACAGAATAATCATAATGACAGATGCTGATGTAGATGGATCACATATTAGGACACTTCTACTTACGCTTTTTTACAGACAGATGCCTGAACTCATCGAAAAGGGTTATATCTACATTGCACAACCTCCCCTCTATAAATTAAAGAAAGGTAAACAAGAAACCTACGTCAAAGATGATGCTGAGTTAAGAGAGCTCTTGGTTGCAGAGATTCTAGATGACGCAAAACTTGTTTTGAACAAGAAAGGAGAGTCCATAACAGGGCAAGCTTTAGGCAAATTTATTTCACAACATGAAAAAATTCAAAACGTAGTCAAGGGGTTAACACATATATACCCATTAGAATTATTAGAGGGTATTAAACATGCACCAATAATCAAGAGTTTAGAGGATGAGAAAGAGCTAAAAAAATGGTGTGGTAGCCTAGAAAAATATTTAAACGAAAATGCTGAACAAGGCTCCGCATGGAAAAGTAGTTTAGACAAAACAGAATCTGGAGACTTAGAGCCAATAGTAGATTTAGTAAAGCACGGAACTCAATCTGACTGGAATTTAAATAAGGCATTTTTTAATTCAAAGGCCTATAAGGACATCGCAAATCACGGATCTGACATGAGTGATATGTTTAATCAAGATAGCTATTTTGAAATAAACGGCAAGCAAATCGGTGTAGATAATTTTGCCCATGCTTTAGAAGAAGTCCTCTTAATTTCAGAGAGGTCTTTTACTAAATCAAGGTATAAAGGCTTGGGTGAAATGAATGCTGAGCAACTATGGGATACGACGATGAATCCTGATATGAGAATATTAGGCCAGGTAGGTATAGAAGACGCTATTGCGGCAGATGAATTATTTCATGCCCTCATGGGAGATGAGGTGGAGCCAAGAAAGGAATTTATAGACGAGAATGCAAAGCTTGTTGTCAATTTAGACGTATAAATGCAGTTATCTAGGAACTAAGTTTTTTCTCTACCCACATTCTTACCTCGTTTGCAGACTTTTTGGAGTCTCTGACATAAAAAGCACTACCTATGTGAAGTTTTATTGTCCCAGGTTTTTTTATAAATTTATGGGCGGGCCAGCAGTCGCCTGAGTTATGACATAATGGAATCACCTTAACTTTGTTTTGTTTTGCTAGCTCAAATCCACTCCTCGCATATTTACCAACTCTTCCCGCTTGAACTCTAGTTCCTTCTGGAAAAAACAATACAAACATGCCATCGTTCAACCTATCAGATCCTTGCTCGAGAGTTTGAATCAGAGCGTCTTTAGGCCTGCTTCTATTAATGGCAATAGGATTTAACATCTTCATAGCCCAACCCCACAAAGGAATAAATAACAGTTCGCGCTTTAAAAGAGTACAAAGTGGATGAAATAAATACTGCATAGAAAAAGTTTCCCACTGTCCTTGATGATTGGAAACTATAACGCAGGGTTCATCAGGTAAGTTCTCTTGTCCTATTATCTCAACTTTTATATTGCAGGTTAACTGAAGGAACCAATTTGCAAATCTGGGCCAAAGAGAAAAAAGTTTTAATCTTTTGTTTAGACTTAAAAAAGGACCTATGAGGCAGGCAAGAATACTTGCAAGGACACCAGAACTTATATATCCCAAGTAAAAAATTCCAGATCTAAGATAGATCACTGTTTATTTATAATGTATTTCGCTGCTTCCATTAAATTATCAAAGCAATTTTCTGGAGGAGGGCTGTTATTCGTGCCAACAACCTTTTCACCATAACCACCCTTTTTAATTAAAAGAGGCACGCATCCGTAATTTCTTCCTGCAAGTATGTCTGATTCTTTATCTCCTATAAAATACTTGCCCTTCAGGGAAATATTTAGAGAATCTTCTATCTCTTCAAGAAGACCTACTTCAGGTTTTCTGCATTTACAGAAACTCTCCGGAGAATGAGGACAATAGGCTATATAGTCTATTTCTCCACCAACTTTCCTTAAGAGGTCTTCCATATAATCATGAATTAACGATAAATCGGAGTCAGAAATTATTTCTTTCTCTATACAGGCCTGATTGGTAGCTATGGCAATTCTGTAGCCTTTCTTATTTAAAAGCGCTATCGCATCCAAACTTTCCTTTATAGGTTCAAAGTCTTCAGGTCGCGTTACATAGGTCATGAGATCAACGTTTATGACGCCATCTCTATCTAAGACAACTATATCTTTCATTTTCGTTTAAATAGAGTAATTTTCTGATAAAAAAGCGTTAACTTCTTCTAAATTGACTCTTTTTTGATCCATAGAATCTCTATCTCTAACTGTAATTGTTTTATCTTCAAGAGTCTGAAAATCGACGGTGATACAAGCAGGTGTACCTATTTCGTCGTGTTTTCTATAACTTTTACCGATATTACCTGTATTTTCTAGCAAGACTCTACCCGTCAAGGATCTCTGTAGTCTATTCTTCAATTCTATCGATTTAGCCACAATATCTTTGTCATTTCTTTTTAGGGGTATTACAGCTACTTTAATAGGAGAAATATGTGGTTTTAAGGCTAAAACAGTTCTTTCTTTACCATTTTCAAGCTCTTCCACGCGATATGCTTCATTTAAAAGGGCTAAAAACCCCCTATCAACTCCAGCGGACGGCTCTATGACGTATGGAACAACCCACTCTTTAGTTTCAAGATCTTGAATGGCTAATTTAGCGTTAGATCTCGTATTCTCCATCACATTAGAAGTTAAATTTAGGTCCTTTTGTCCTTTTGTGTGTGATCCTAGATCAAAATCAGTTCTATTGGCAATGCCTTCAAGTTCTTCTATACCGTGAGGATACTTATACATTATATCTACGGTTGCTTTTGAGTAATGAGACAGTTCATTTGAAGGAACGTGATAAAGCTCTAGATTTTCTCTTTTTATTCCTTGGTCCTGCCACCATTGAATTCTTATATCTGTCCATTTTTTATGCCATTCTTCGTCTTCACCAGGTTTTACAAAGAACTCTAATTCCATTTGTTCAAATTCACGAACCCTAAATATGAAATTTCTTGGGGTAATTTCATTCCTAAAAGCTTTTCCCATTTGAGCTATCCCAAAGGGAAGAGGGTGTGGAGTTGAGTCCAAGACATTTTTAAAATTAGTAAATATATTTTGGGCAGTTTCAGGTCTTAAATAGGCAAAGGAGTTGCCATCTTCAACCGGTCCAACACTTGTTTTAAACATTAAATTAAAAGGCCTAGGATCTGTTAAATCTGAAGACCCACATCCTGGGCATTTGTTATCACTTATGTGATCAGCTCTCCACCTTGCATTACAATCCCTACAATCTATTAATGGATCAGAGAATGTTTCCTCATGACCAGAATATTTTAGAACCATAGGATTAGTTAGTATTGAAGTATCGATCCCTTCAACATCCTCTCTGTCATAAATCATAGATTTCCACCAGGCACTTTTGAGATTATTTTTTAACTCAACGCCTAGAGGACCATAATCATAAAGCCCCTGAAGACCCCCATATATTTCATTAGATTGGAATATGAAACCTCTTCTCTTACACAGAGAAACAAGGTCTTCCATAGTGTGATTATTCATAGAGTTAGTGAGTGCTTACTATTGTTAATTTACCTTTAATATATATATCTTGACTCAGTATTCTTAAATTTCTTATATTCCCAAGAATATTGACCTGGTATCTTCATTATACATTTTTCAAACTCGCAATTCATTTTATCTACACCTTCTTGAAGATCTTCTGAGAGATCAATTTTATTTCCAAAATGAATTATAAAACCTTCGCCATTTAGTTTTCTTTCACAATACATCAGGTGCGCAGAACAATCAGTTTTCTGCTGGAGTTTGGTTAACAGTGTCATCGAAAGACAGTCTTGGTTAAAAAACTTTGATAAAAGGCCTGCCCCCTTTTTTGGTACCTGATCAGAGGCAATGGCAACTACGTTGCCCTCCCTTAGTGCCAACAACATTTGCTTAATTCCTGAAACATTAGTATCAACCATGCTAACCCCGGCTCTATTTCTAGAGGCCTTCATTATCTTATCTAGTGATTTATTCTTTGGTCTTGTGTAGGGGACAGTGCAATTCGTAGTAGCACCAAGATGATTTATCAAAACCTCAATATTTCCAAGGTGCGGAGTGAAAAGAAGGACACCCTGTCTTGACTCTAAAGATCTTTCAACTGATTGATAGTTAACTATTTCGATAAATTTATCCTGGTTCTTGAGTAATTTCTTACCCCAGACCAACCCACTTTCTAGAAATGCCATAGAGCTATGGAAGAGGCTTTCTTTAAGCAATAGGCCAATCTCTTTTTTATCTTTAGTTGGAAAAACATGTCTTAGGTTAGCTAAGGTAATATTCTTGTGGTTGTTTGGAATCACATAAAGGATAAAGCTTAAACAAGCGCCTAAGAAAAACAGTATTTTATAGGGTGTAGTTTCTAGAATTTTAAGCAATAAGCTGTAAAGAACAAAGGAAAGTGACATATGTTGCTTAACTTCTCCAGAAAGCAGGTGTAAAAATTAATAAAAGAGTAAAAATTTCTAGCCTACCAAGTAACATTGATGCACATAATGCTATTTTTGAGATATCTGTAACATCTCGGTAATTCTCAGATACAGCCCCAAGGCCAGGCCCAAGGTTGTTTAAAGTTGCACCAGCAGCAGAGAATGCAGTTAAAAAATCATTATTTTGAGACAACAAGATCATAAGTAGTATCAAAAAAGTTGCAACATAAACAGCAAAAAAACCCCAAACCGACTCTGAAACTCTTGGATCTAATGTTTTTTTTCCAAATTTTATTGTTACAACAGCATTTGGATGGATTAATTTCGTAATTTCACTTGTGCCCTGTCTTATTAATATTAAAGCACGGATTACCTTTATGCCTCCTCCCGTAGATCCAGCACAAGCACCAATAAATGCTACTGTTAATAACATAATAGGAACAAACAATGGCCAGTTTGAGTAGTTAGATGTAAGAAACCCTGTAGTTGTTCCAATAGATACCGCTTGAAAAATACTCTCAACAACCATGTTGTCATAGAAATTTTCGCTAAAATAGAGAGTTAAATATGTTATGAGTGCTGTAGTGGCAAGTAGCGATAGATAAAGTTTTACCTCTGAGTCATAAAAATAATGAAATAACCGTTTTTTTGTCCAAGCAAGATAGTGCAGGGCAAAATTTACTCCAGAAATTACCATAAATATAATCGCAATCCATCTTAGCGATGTACTTTCAAAGAAAGCAAAGCTCTCATCATGAGTAGAAAAACCTCCAATAGAAACTGTAGAAAATGCATGCGAAACAGCATCAAACCAATTCATACCGAAAATTTTATATAAAACTGCACATGCAAAAGTCATCGTAAGATATACAAACCACAAGGCCTTTGCAGTTTCGGTTATTCTCGGCGTAAGTTTTGCATCTTTTAAAGGCCCGGGAGTCTCCGCCTTGTATAATTGCATACCCCCTACGCCAAGTAAGGGCAAGACAGCCACAGCCAGTACAATAATTCCCATTCCGCCAAGCCATTGTAGGGATTGTCTGTAGAATAATAGTGATCTGGGCATTTCATCTAAGCCTATAAACACAGTAGCGCCAGTGGTAGTTAGGCCTGAAATGGACTCAAACAAAGAATCAATGTAGCTAATTCCGTCTAAGTTCGCTAAATAAAATGGAATTGATCCAAAAAATCCTAGTACTGTCCAGAAAAAAATTGTTATTATGAAACCATCTTTTGTTCTCAGGTCTCCATTTTTTTTTGAAGCAAAGAAAAAAAGAAGAAAGCCTATTGAGAAAGTTATGAAACCGGTTGTTATAAAGGCTTTTACTAGATCTTTTTCTTCAAAGAAATACGCAAGAAACCCAGGAAATAGCTGGGCAGCACTAAATAACATCAGGAGGGTTCCTAAAATCCTAGTGGTATAAGGGAGTTTCATGTTACGAGGGCGAAAAGATTTCTTTTACTTGTTTGATTGCAGTTTTATCTGTTAAAAATACTATAACATGATCGTTCTCCCTCAAATGCACATGATCATGCGCTATTTTCCCTTTATTATCTCTTATTAAGGCACCTATGGTTGCACCTTCGGGAAGGGATATTTCTCCAAGCTCTTTACCTATACTGCTTTGTTTGCCTGTTGGTGATTCCTTGGCAATTGTTTCTATGGCCTCAGCAGCTCCTCTTCTTAATGAGTGAACTTTAACTACATCCTTACCTTCAATCTCGGCTAGAAAAGTTCCTATTGTTATCAGAGAAGGTGTAATTGCTATATCTATACCCTTGTCTTGGACTAAATCTACATAAGCTGGATTATTGATTAATGCGACAACTTTGTGTGCACCCATGTCCTTTGCCAGGAGGCATGACATTACATTTGCTTCATCATCATTTGTTACAGCTGCAAATACATCTGTTCCTTCAATATTTTCATCATAGAGAAGATGTTTATCACACACGTTACCTTCAAGAACAATTGATTGTTCAAGTTTTTCAGATAATCTTTTTGCTCTTTCGTGATCTGATTCAATAATTTTTACTCTATGTACATTCTCAATTCTTTTGGCAAGTCTGCTGCCTATTTTTCCTCCTCCAGCAATCATTACACTCTTATAAGGCTCTTCTTTCTTTCTCATTTCATTGACTACTTTAGATGCTTCGCCTTTCTTCGAAATAAAGAAAACTTCATCCTCAGCCCTTATGGTCGTTTGCCCCGTAGGTATTATTGAGGTTCCTTCTCTAAAAATAGCCGCCACCCTGGAATCAACTTTAGGCATATGTTTTTTTAGATCACCTATCTCATGACCAATCATAGGACCTCCCTCAACAGCTTTCACTGCAACGAGATTTAATTGACCTTCCCCAAATTCCATTACTTGCAATGATCCTGGAACTTCAATTAATCCTTCAATATGATCAGTTATTAGTTGCTCTGGACTGATGTGAACATCTACAGGAATTTTGCCTGACTCCATCGCTTCTTTTGTTTTTCCTTTGAGATAGGAGATTTCTCTTACTCTCGCAATAGTCTTTACGGATTCATTTAGAACCTTGGAAATAAGACATGCCACCAAGTTGGTTTCATCGCTGCCTGTTACAGCAACGACCATATCGGCATCTTTAATGCCGGCATTAACAAGTATATTTGGATAAGAGGCACCGCCGAGAACAGTTCTTATGTCAGCCTCTTCTTCGAGTTTATGAAGTTTTACGGAATCGTTATCGATAATGGTAAGGTCATTTTCTTGAGACAACAGGTTAGCAAGCGTGCTACCTACAGCTCCGGCCCCCAAAATGACTATTTTCAAAAGTATATGTAAGACAATTTTTCTTTGATTATAGTCTTATTTTTCGAATAGAAAATAGTTATTGGAAGCTTAATTAAATTTATTTGTTATCTTCAATAATGTCTCTGTAGGCAGATATGAACTCTTGTCCTGAAACAATATTCTTCCCTTCCATTTGTATATCTTCAATTAATATAGCGCTACCTGCCCTACAAAAGATTATCATCCCATCATCAGTTGACTCTATATGACCCGGTTTTAGATTTTGATCTTGTTTATATTCTTTGGCCTTATGAATTTTTATTCTTTTATCACCAAGTAAGAAATAAGCACCATATTTAGAGTAGAAGGCATTTATTTTGCTGATAATTTTTTTTGCGTCTTCTGCCCAATCAATCTGGAGCATTTCTTTAGTTATCTTAGGAGCAAAGCTTGCTTCGTTATCGTTTTGATTTTTGGCTTCAATACTTTCAGATTCTATAAGATTAAGAAATTCGCATAAATTCTTCTCACTTAAGCCTATGAGCTTTTCTTCAAGAGTTCTTAGATTATCTTGTATTTCAATTCCGCATTCATGGATCTGATATACGGGACCTTCATCCAAACCTTCTGACATTTGCATGTAACTAATGCCAGATTTCTTGTCTCCATTTAGCAGACAATACTCCATAGGCGAAGCCCCTCTCCATTTAGGTAATATTGAAGCGTGAACATTAATGCAGCCATGTCTAGGAATATCTAATATATTTTTGGGAATTAAAAGGCCATATGCCACAACCAAGACTAGATCTGGTTTTAATTTTTTAAGCATATTTAATGTACCTTCTTCTTTGAGATTGGCGGGCTGAAAAACTGGAATGTTTTTATGAAGGGCTAATTCTTTGACAGGCGAAAATTTAACTTTCTTACCTCTACCTGATTTTCTATCAGGCTGAGTTAATACACATGAAATCTCATGATGAGATCCTATTATCATCTTTAGATGTTCTGTTGCAAAATCTGGCGTGCCAGCAAAAACAATTTTCATGACCTTTTATATACCTTTAGCTTTATTGAGCTTTTTTCTAATCATCTCTCTTTTAATATTTGAAATGAAATCAACCATCATTTTTCCATCTAAGTGATCCATTTCATGTTGAATAACAACTGATAATAAATCATCCGTTATTATATTCATCTCTTCTCCTTCTAAATTAAATGCAGCTATCTCTACTGAGCGTGGTCTGGACAATTCTTCATAAAAACCGGGCACAGATAGACAGCCCTCAGAGTGGGATACCTTTTCAGAATCAACTATTTTTTTCAATTTGGGGTTAATTAAAATTAAAGGATTATCCTTATCCTCACTTATATCTATGACAATAATTCTTTTATGAACATTCACTTGTGTTGCAGCTAAGCCTATTCCAGAACCCTCATACATGGTCTCCAGCATATCATTTGTTATTTGCTTAAGACTGTCATCAAATTGTGTAACAGGTTCTGCTACTGTTCTCAGTCTAGGATCAGGAAATAGTAAAACTTTTAATAATGCCATGATTTAATTTTTGATATTTTAGTATACAATTTTTGTTTAGGAGGAAATTGTGACTGTAACTGTATCAATACTAATAGGATCTGAATCAGACTTAACCTTAGCCAATAAAAGCTCTGAAACACTGGATTCTTTATCAATATCTAATTCAATTCAGGTTCTCTCGGCTCATAGGACCCCTGAATTGCTTGAAACCCATGTTCGAGAATGTGAAGCGGGAGGAACTAAGGTTTTTATAGCGATGGCAGGTTTGGCTGCTCATTTAGCTGGAGCTGTAGCTTCTAAAACTGTGTTACCGGTTATTGGTGTTCCGGGAGACGGGGGACCTTTAAGCGGAATGGACGCTCTTCTATCTACTGTGCAAATGCCAAAAGGCATACCTGTTGCAACTGTTGCTATCGGGTCAGCAGGAGCAATAAATTCTGCTTACTTGGCAGCTCAGATACTGGGAGTTGAATCTGAATCAATTAGAAATAGTTTATTAAAAGTTAGAGAGGATGGTGTTGAGGCTATTAAAGCTTCAAACAAAAAATTGGCTGATTCCTAGGCCATGTACTCGCTCGGTTCGATCATTGAACATTTAAAATCTGGAGAATTAATAGCCTACCCCACGGAAGGAGTTTGGGGTCTAGGATGTGATCCCAATAATCTCGAAGCGGTAAAAAAGATACTCGACCTTAAGGAGCGATCTTCTAATAAAGGGCTGATTCTTCTGGGCTCGAGATTTGAACAATTTAATGAATATGCATTTGCTGAAGAATATAAAGCAAAATTAATGACCAAATGGCCTGGTCCTCATACTTGGCTGGTACCTTCTAAGCAAGGTGTAAGCACTCTAATAATAGGATCTAATGATAAAGTGGCTTTAAGGCTAAGCAGTCATGAGATTGTTTGTGAACTGTGCGAGGGTTTTGGAGGAGCCATCATTTCTACTTCTGCTAATAAAGAAGGCTTGCCAACCCTTAAAGGAGAGAGAGAAATCGCGGATGTTTTTCCAGATGTTAAGATATTAAAAGGACGCCTAGGTGACTTAAAGAGACCGTCTACAATCCAGGATGTTGTTACAGATTTCATCGTGAGATAGTTATGAAAGAATTAAAAAAATTTGCTGTTATAGGAAGTCCAATCGAACACTCTCTATCCCCAAAAATACATAGCCTGTTTGCAGAAAGCCTTGGAATAAAGATTAGCTATGAAGCCCTGAAAGTAGAAGAGGTGGAATTTACAACCAGAGTCAAACAGTTATTTGACGAAGGGTATGATGGTCTGAATGTAACTCTGCCTCATAAGGAGTCCGCCTTCAAGTTTGCGGATTCTTTATCTGATGATTCAGTCTTATGTGAATCTGTTAATACGCTTTGGATGGAAGATGGATCAATATGTGCAGACACAACAGACGGAAGGGGTTTAATGAAAGACCTTTTAAATAAAGAGATAGATGTCAAGGATGCCAAGATTCTCCTTTTAGGAGCGGGCGGGTCTGCAAAAGCAATAATTCCAGCTCTACTTAGAAATAATCCAGAGAGCATTACTATATCCAACAGAACTCCTGAAAGAGCCGAGTACCTTGCAGATAGATTTTCTTCTCCCGGTAGGGTTATGAAATCCATTCCTTTATCGGCAGAAATAGACTTCGAGCCAGACTTGATTATTAACACCTCATCTGCAGGAGTCTTAGATCAAGGCATGAAATTACCACCTAATATCTTTTCCAGTCACCCAAGTGTCTATGATCTTTCTTATGCCACTTCAAATACTCCGTTCATGAATTTAGCTTTGTCCCGTGGTTCAAAAAATTGTTATGACGGTATTGGAATGTTAATAGAGCAGGCGGCCTTAAGCTTTCAAATATGGACAAAAGAAGTTCCTGATACTGATTTTGATATAGAGCTACTTTCATAACCTTATTTTGTAAGCAAAACCCTCTTTAATTTCTTTGTCTTTAAGCTATTGTTTGAAGAAACTGATTAGTTTAAAATACGCCCGCTGTTCTGGTCCGCCCACCTTAAAACAAATATATAAAATTTAATGACTTATATTAAAAAAGTTTTCACAAAGTTCATCTTTATGGTCATGCCTGTTATGTTTTCGTCACTTGTTTTTTCTGAAGACTCAGACTACAACATGAAAGTTGGCGTAACAGAGGTAAGTCAAAGCATCTTTGAACTCCATATGCTCATATTCTGGATATGCGTGGGTATCGGAGTCATAGTTTTTTCAATAATGTTTTGGTCTCTATTTAAATACAGAAAATCGAAAGGAGCTGTCGCAGCAGATTTCGATGATAACTTCTGGCTTGAAATAGGTTGGACTGTAGCCGCAACATTGGTGCTGGTCTGGATGGCTGTTCCTTCAACACAAGTCATGGTTAAGGCCTATGATGATGCCGAAGGAGAAATTAATATTCTTATTACCGGTCATCAATGGAAATGGCACTATAAATATTTAGAAGACGAAGTAGGTTTTTTCAGCAATTTAGCAACAAGCCAAGAACAAATAAATGGAGAAGTGCCTAAAGGAGAGTTTTATCTAAGAGAGGTTGATGAGCCTTTAGTCATACCAACAAATACAAGGATAAGATTTTTGATAACTGGTAATGATGTTATCCATTCTTGGTGGGTGCCTGATTTTGCTGTAAAGCAAGATGCGATACCGGGATTCATAAACACTGCATGGACAAATGTCCCAGAGCCAGGAATTTTTAGAGGTGCCTGTACAGAGCTGTGCGGTATTAAACATGCCTTTATGCCTGTTGTAGTTAGAGCAGTTGAAAGGGAAGAGTTTGATGCCTTCATCGCTACAAAGGTGGCTCTTGCTGAAGAAGAAAGGATGCTAACTTCTAAAGTCTGGACTAAAGAAGAGTTGATGGAAAGAGGTGAGGGTTTTTACGCTACAAATTGCTCTGCATGCCATCAAATTAATGGTAAAGGAATACCTCCTGTATTTCCAGCGCTAGATGGAAGTCAAATAGCTATGTTTGACAGTAAGAAGCATATAGAAATATTGATGGAAGGTGTGCAGGGTTCAGCTATGGCTGCTTTTGGAGACTCATATAGTGAAGTTGATATAGCATCGGTCATAACTTACACAAGGCAGGCTTGGTCGAACGGAGAAAATGGTGACGGTGTTATCGTCACTCCACAAGACATTGTTGCTTACAAAAACAGAATAGATTTATAAAAAGGAATAAAATAATGAGTACAGTAGTAGAAACACATGATCACGGACATCACGGACCAGCTAAGGGACTTTCTAGGTGGCTCTTTACAACAAATCATAAAGATATAGGAACACTTTATTTATGGTTTAGTTTCATCATGCTATTTATAGGTGGAGCCATGGCTATGGTAATTAGAGCTGAACTATTCCAGCCAGGATTGCAAATTGTTCAACCTGAATTCTTCAATCAGATGACCACAAATCATGGTCTTATTATGGTGTTTGGGGTAATAATGCCTGCTTTTGTGGGTCTTGCAAACTGGATGTTACCAATGCAAATAGGAGCCCCTGATATGGCCTTGCCGAGACTGAATAATTTAAGTTTTTGGTTGTTGCCTATGGCCTTTGGAATTTTGCTTTCTACTTTATTTATGCCGGAAGGAGGACCAAATTTTGGTTGGACTTTCTATGCTCCTTTATCAACTACATATGCACCTAATACGGTTAACTTCTTTATTTTCTCAGTTCACGTTATGGGAGTTTCTTCAATTCTAGGTTCTATAAACATAATCACTACAATATTTAATATGAGAGCTCCTGGGATGACCCTAATGAAAATGCCTCTATTTGTCTGGAGCTGGTTGATTACCGCTTATCTATTGATAGCTGTCATGCCCGTTCTCGCTGGTGTGGTTACTATGATGTTAATGGACATCAATTTTGGAACAAGTTTCTTCAATGCTGCTGGTGGTGGGGATCCTGTTTTATTTCAGCACGTATTTTGGTTCTTTGGTCACCCAGAAGTTTATATAATGATTTTGCCAGCCTTTGGTATTGTCTCCCATATAATTGAAACCTTCTCAAGAAAACCAATCTTTGGTTATTCTTCTATGGTGTATGCAATGGCCTCTATTGCTATTTTATCTTTTGTTGTATGGGCTCATCACATGTTTACAGTGGGCATGCCTCTAGCTGGTGAGTTATTTTTCATGTATTCAACTATGTTAATAGCTATTCCCACAGGCGTTAAAGTCTTCAACTGGGTAGCGACTATGTTTAGAGGTTCTATTACCTTTGAAACACCAATGCTTTTTTCAATAGCATTCGTTGCCTTATTTACTATTGGAGGTTTTTCAGGCTTGATGTTGGCGATTGTTCCGGCTGACTTCCAATATCATGATACTTATTTTGTTGTTGCTCACTTTCATTACGTTTTGGTTCCAGGCGCTCTCTTTGGAATCATAGCAGGAGCCTATTATTGGCTTCCTAAGTGGACTGGTAACATGTATGACGAGACCCTTGGTAAATTACATTTTTGGCTAACTTTTATATCTGTAAATGTAACTTTTTTCCCTATGCACTTCGTAGGACTTGCAGGAATGCCTAGAAGATACCCTGATTATGCATTGCAATTTGCTGATTTTAACGCTTTGATAAGTGTTGGCGCTTTTATGTTCGGACTAACACAACTTTTATTCTTATTTATAGTTATTAAGACTATTAGAGCTGGAAAACAAGCCGAGCCTGAAGTTTGGGAAGGTGCAGGCGAATTAGGTCTCGAATGGACTTTAAGTTCTCCTCCTCCTTATCATTCATTTACTATTCAGCCACAAGTAAAATAGTTTGGAAGCAAAGAAAACATTAAGAAATTTGACAGGCATCGTTGTAGGAATGTTTGCATTCGGGTGGCTGCTTGTTCCAATGTATGACGTATTTTGTGAAATTACTGGATTAAATGGAAAGGTAACTGGCCCAAGTTCATTGAGTCAGGAATCATTGGCAATAACTGAACAAAGAGAATTGTTAGTCCAATTTATGACACATAACAATGAATCAATGCCATGGAAGTTTGATTCAGAAAAATCTCAAATGAGGGTTATTACTGGCAATCAATATGAAGCAAACTTTGTTTTTTTCAATCCAACAAATAAAGAAATGGTAGGTCAGGTTATTCCTAGTGTCTCACCTGGTAGAGGTGCGGAATACTTCCATAAAACTGAATGTTTTTGTTTTGAGAGGCAGGTATTGGCAGCAGGAGAGAGCATAGAGCTGCCTGTTAGGTTCATAGTCGATCCAGCGCTTCCAAAAGAGATTGGATCTTTAAGTCTTGGCTATACTTTGTTTGATATTACAGACAGAGTGCAACCTAAAGAAGAATTAGCTAATTTATAAGAGGGGAGAAAATGTCACAACAAGCCTATTACGTTCCAGAATCAAGTAAATTGCCATTTGCCATGGCAATTACAATGTTGGTCTTCATAATCGGAGCAGCCAATACAGTCATAGATATGGGGAAAGACTCTAACTCTTATCTTATTTTAATCGCGTCATTCATCATGATGTGGACCACAATGTACTTTTGGTTTAAGCAAGTAATTCAAGAAAATCAGGCAGGATTAAATAATCCTATGCTTAAAGATTCATATGTTTATGGTATGGCTTGGTTTATTTTCTCAGAAGTAATGTTTTTCTTTGCCTTCTTTTTTGCATTGGCATACATAAGAAATTTCGCAGTTCCGTGGCTTGGTGGTGAAGGTGAAAAAGGTCTTGCTAATATGCTTTGGCCAGGGTTTGAAGCTACTTGGCCTCTAATGATAACTCCTGATCAGGCCGTTTTTGCTGGACCTGAAAAAGACATGTCATTAGCTACAGCTTATGCCTCTGGAGGCTTGGGCGGAGTTTTGGGCTGGTTACCTTTGTGGAACACAGTATTGTTGCTGACTTCAAGTTTAACAGTTCACATAGCGCATCTAGGTCTCAAAAACGGAAATAGAAAGCAGTTTAATCTTTGGTTAGGTATTACTCTAGTTCTTGGTTATATGTTCGTTGTTGTTCAAGGTGTAGAGTATTACGAGGCTTATACGCACTATGGTTTGACCCTAAATACTGGTATTTATGGAACCACATTTTTTATGCTGACAGGATTTCATGGATTTCATGTCTGTTTAGGGGCAATTATTCTAACAATAATGCTTTTTAGAAGCCTTAAAGGACACTTTTCTGTAGATGACCATTTTGGCTTTGAAGCCGGCTCTTGGTACTGGCACTTTGTTGACGTTGTCTGGGTCTGCTTGGTTGCTTTTGTATACGTAATGTAATTAAGTTTAAACCCCCGGGCCAATTTGCCCGGTAACAAAACCATAAACTAGAGTTATAAAGAGAACGATCGCTATAGATACTCTGACGCCCAAACTGTGAACGGTTCTTTTAGATGAGCCACCATCCTTAATAAGGAAAAAGGCGCCCCTAAATAGGCTAATAAACATTGCCACGATTAAGAAAATTATAAAGTATTTGATCATCTTGAAAGAATCAGCAGTATACACTTAGGTTAACAAAAAAAATATGAGCAAATTTCGTCCGGGAAAATCAATGACCTTCTTTGTCTTATTTTTTTTCCCTATTTTAATCTTCTTAGGGTCTTGGCAGGTTATAAGGGGCATAGAAAAGACGGATATCGTTGAACAGCACTATATGAACAAATCCTTACCGGTTATTAATGAAAAAGATATATCTCTAATAAATGAGGCTAATCTGAAATATCGCACAGTAAACCTCTATGGAGAATTTGGACAAGAGTCTTACCTTCTCGATAATAGGCTTTACAGGCAAGAGGCAGGTTATGAAATCTTTACGACATTCGAGACTTCTGAAAATAATCTTTTTTTAGTCAACAGAGGGTGGGTGTCCAAAGAAGGATTTAATTATGATGAAGATGTCCAAATAAAAGAACAACTAATTTCTATACAAGGCCTTCTTTCACCATTCACAAGATTTGGACTTAATTTGGTGAATCAAAATTACGAAGATACTTGGCCAAAATTAGTTCAGCAAATAGATTATGAAGCTGCCAAAAATGATCTGGGCCTGGATATAAACAATTCAGTTATTCAATTGTCTGCAGGTTCAATCGGAGCTCTTGAGCCAATCTGGAAACCTGTTGATTTAAAACCCTCTAGGCATTACGGATATGCCCTACAGTGGTTTGGACTGGCATTAGTTTTAATTTGTTCATTTTTTTATTACGGATTTAAAAAGGATTGATCATGAAAATAAGTAAACAGAATTCTGGAAGAATAATAGCTTCTTTAATATTTTTAACCCCAATTATCGTTTTATTGTCTAGCTCAGCCATGTTTTACAGTGGCTATACGCCTGAAGGCACAGTAAACAAAGGCACCCTATTATCAGAGCCCATTCAGCTAAGTGACTTAAGATTAGAAGTCACATCTGGGCCATTAGAAGACGAATTTCCCGGTAAGTGGTCTATTGTCCAGTTTGTTTCTGGGGACTGTACGGAGAAGTGCTGGGACACCTTGTACTCTTCTCGTCAAATAAATATAAGGCTGGCAAAGAATAGCGATAGAGTCGTTAGGTATCTTATTAATATAGGAGAAAATAATTTATCTAATGAATCTATAAATAAAATTAAAGATGAATATCCGCTACTTAATACGGGAGAAATTAATACAGATCTAGTTCCTTCCTCTATTTCTAACAAATTAAAAGATTCTCCTTACATTTTGTTTGACCCTTTGGGTAATGGAATACTCATTTATGATTCTACCTTGCCCAGTGGCGAACTGCTTCAAGACATCAAAAAAGTTCTTCAGAACTCAAAAATAGGATAAGTATGGAACGTATAAAGACACTTTCTCTTTGGTCAGGCATTCTTGGGTTCGTGGTAGTTGCCCTAGGCGCGTGGACAAGACTAGCCGATGCTGGCTTAGGTTGTCCTGATTGGCCCGGTTGTTATGGATTTGTTACGATCCCCGTTAGTCCTGATGAGATAGATCTGGCTAATTCTAAGTTTCCCGAAACACCTTATGAGGTTGCCAAGGCAATTCCAGAGGTCGTTCATAGATATTTTGCAGCTGCTCTTGGGTTCTTTATAGTTTGCATGGCTTTTATGGCCTATAAATATAAAGAAATTCCACTAAATATCAAAAAACTAAGCTACTTCCTTTTGGTGTGGGTAATAATGCAGGGTACTTTTGGTTATCTAACAGTCAGCCTCAAGCTCTGGCCTCAAGTGGTCACCACTCATCTTATGTCAGGCTTCTTAACAACCGCTCTTGTTTGGCTTTTATATTTTAGGACTAAGGATCTTATTCAAGAAAGGAAATCATGGAACTTCCAGGAATCAACCAAGAAGCTATTTAGTGTATCCATAGTATTGGTTGCGATTCAGATATTTTTAGGCGCATGGACAAGCACCAACTATGCATCTTATTCGTGTACTGACTTGCCTTTATGTCAAGGTCAATTGCTTCCTGAGGCTAACTTCAAAGAAGGTTTTAATTTCTTTCAAAGCATTGGTCCAAATTATTTAGGAGGACAGCTTGATCACGAATCTAGAGTTGCTATTCATTTAACACATAGGTTTGGTGCCATAGTAGTAACGCTCTTTCTATTATTTTTCAGTCTTCACTTATATAAAAGAAACTACAAAACCTTAGCTTATGGGCTGATAGCTTTTTTAACATTGCAGATTTTATTAGGTATTTCTAATGTTATTTTTGCCTTACCTTTATTAATTGCTGTAGGTCATAATTTAGGTGGGTTATTATTGATCACTTATTTAGGTGTTCTACGATTAAGAGAACATTAATACATGATATCAATATTATCTAATTGGAGAGGTTATCTCGAGCTAACAAAGCCTGGTGTTCAGGCGTTGTTATTTGTTTCTTGCGCTAGTGGAATGCTTATAGGATCAGATTTTAGCCCACCAGTATTAGTTTTTTTCTTTGGCTTAATAGGGATAAGTTTTCTTGCCGCCTCTTCGGCGGTCATCAATCACTTCTTTGATCAGAAAATTGACTCTAAAATGAACCGAACTTCAGAGAGGCCTTTGGTAATAGGCAAAATTTCTGATAAACAGGCAATAATTTTTTCAATAATTCTTTATTTGTCTGGTTCTTGGATGCTTTTATTTTTTACAAACCTCTTGACCTGGATTCTTACGACTTTGACATTCATATTTTATGGATTTATTTATACTAAATATTTAAAGTTTATGACCAGTCAAAATATAGTTATAGGAGGTCTTGCGGGTGCCATGCCTCCACTTCTTGGCTGGGCTGCTATTTCTAACACAATCGAGCCTAATGCCCTCTTGCTTGTTTTAATAATTATGGTTTGGACCCCCCCACATTTCTGGGCTTTAGCTGTCCATAGAGTTGAAGATTATGCTGATGCAGAAGTCCCTATGTTGCCAGTGCAAAAAGGAGTTCCTTTTACGAAGCAGCACATACTGCTCTATACCTTCCTTTTATTGGCTACTACGCTGCTACCTTATGCAGTCCAGATGTTTGGAGAAATTTATCTCATTTCAGCATTAATTCTGGGTGGTATATTCTTAGTCTATTCATATAGGCTCTATAGAGATGATACTAATGCTCTGGCTATGCCAACTTTTGCTTATTCTATAATTTATTTAGCTGCTTTATTTGCTGCCATGCTTATAGATCATTTTATCTATCTATGAACAAAGGAATATTTATAACAGTTGCAGCCTGTTTAGGCTTTATGGCCTTGATACTGGCTTTATTCTTGTCGAGGTTTTATACACCTAGGGAATTGACATTAGATGAATATAAAACGCTAGGAGCATACTTTATAGATCCGCCAAGACAGCTTACGGAGTTCAGGCTAATTGATGATTCTGGAGATATCTTCTTGCCCGAAGATTTTAAAGATAAATGGAATATTTTATTTTTTGGTTTTACCTATTGTCCTGATATATGCCCATTAACCATGAAACAAATGTCTGACATAAAGCAATCTTTAGGCGCAAAATCAGAAAAGATAAGGATTTTTCTTGTTTCTGTAGACCCAGATAGAGATAAACCCTCAAATTTAAGAATATATTTAGACAATTTTGATACAGAATTTATAGGCCTTACAGGAGAGATAGACCAAATATATAAATTTTCAACCCAGGTTAATGCTCCATTTTTCCCAGTCGTTAATAGCAAGGAAGATAATTACACGGTAGATCACTCTGGTAGTCTTGTTTTAATCAGTCCTAAAGGACAATATGCCGGTTTCTTTAGGGCTCCTCATGACACCCAAAAGATATTTAAAGCACTTGCCTCTCTTCTTAATTAGTCTAATATGCTCAACTCTATGCTGATTCATAATCATAAGTTTGCATTAATTCTTAGCCTATTCTTCGTGGTAGGCCTATCAGCTGATCCTATTCTTCACTCTCTAGAAGAAGATGACATTCATCATGAAGTTATTGAATGTCAGCTTTGTGAGGGCGAACAATTAAAAGCATATGATCATTATTTTTTAGAATCTTATGCTCTAAGTTCAATAACTTTATCTGGCCAAGAGAAGGAAATTTTTTCTGTTCTCTCTAAAGGCTTTAGTGCGAGGGCACCACCTATTTCTTAAATTTACTTAAAACTTTTTTAATTTAAATTTAGGAGAAAACATGAAAGTTCACTTTTATGCGCTCATGGCGATGAGTTTAATTACTACGCAAATAAATGCCGATGAACCTGCAACGGACCCTGCTGAGAATGCAGATGAGATTGTCGTAACATCATCTATATTAAATCCTAGCAGGATTCTTAACCCGCTTTATGTCATTGACGGTGATGAAATAGAAAATAATGCTACTACTTCTTTAGGTGAAGCAGTGGACGGCTATTTAGGTGTTTCCATTGCTGATTATGGCGCTGCCGTAGGACAACCTATTATTAGAGGAATGTCAGGACCAAGGGTAAAAATACTCAAAAACGGACTGGTAAACAGGGACGTGTCTGGCCTTGGAGCCGATCATTTAAACGATATCGATTTAAATGATCTACAGCAAGTAGAAATAATAAAAGGACCTTCGTCTTTACTTTATGCCAACGGCACAAGTGGTGGAATCATTAATGTTGTTGATAATTGCATAGCCCCAGAAGATTTTACTACACAAGAATTTATTGCAGGGCTTGAAACACAATCTGTTAATGATGGTGATTCTCAGTTCTTTAACTACAAAGATAATTTAAATGGCTTTAATGTTAACGTTGGATACAAGAAGTCTGAATTTGGAAATTTTGATATTCCTAATGATGCAATAATGCACGAAGAAGATCATGAAGGGCATGATGAGCACGAAGGAGAAGAAGAGCTCTCTTACATAGAAAATTCAGACCTTGAAATAGAGTCTACTAAATTCGGAATTTCTAGAGCTGGAGAATGGGGATATTTCGGAATTTCTGTTGATAATCATGAAAGTATGTACGGAATTCCTTACCATGGTGAGCATTCAGATGAGGAAGGTCACGATGATCATGACGAGCATGAAGGTGAAGATGAACATGAAGGTGATGATGAACACGAAGGCGAAAGAATTTTTTCAACAACCGATCAAGAAAGCTTCACTATTAAAGGTTTGTATAATGTAGACGGTAATCTGATTAATTCAGTTACTTATAATTATAGAGACACAGACTATTCGTTGATTGAAGCTCATGCGGAAGAAGAAGGTCATGACGAACACGAAGATGAAGAGCACGAAGAACATGCCCCTACAGTATTTTCGAATGATGCAACAGAATACGGTGCCATATTTGACTTATCTAACGATAATTTTATACAAAAAATAGCACTAAACTTTGTTGATGAAGATTCTTCTATCGCAGGAGAAGAGGCATTCATGAATCCAGCTAATAATGAAGAATTTACAATAGGTTACTTTGTTAGCGCAGACCTAGATATGTTCTATTTAGATGCAGGATTTAGGTTGGATCAAATAGATCGAACAGGTAGTGTCACAGATGAAGACCATGGAGACATAGATAACTACAGTATAGATGACACCACAAATAGCTTTGCTCTTAGCTTAGGGAGAGACCTCAGCGATACTTTAGATGTAAATTTTGGTTTTGCTAGCGTTGAAAGACTACCTTCAGTTATTGAGCTCTTTATGAATGGTCCTCATATGGCCACAGGAAGGCTTGAGACAGGAAATCCAAACCTGCAAAGCGAAACCTCAAATAATTTTGATATTACATTTAATTATGAGAGTGGTGATTTCTTTGCCTACGCAAGCTTCTATGTAAATGATGTAGATAACTACATCACTCTTCAAGATGAGCTAGATGGTCATGATGATCACGATGATGATGACCATGGAGATGAGCATGGAGACGATGATCACGATGACGAACATGGAGATGAGCATGGAGACGATGATCATGATGATCATGATGAATTCGCAAATCTTATACATGCTGATTACGTGCAAGAAGACGCAGAATTCAGAGGATATGAGTTTGAATTTGGTAGAACTTTCCGTCTAGGATCTGGTGACTTAAGATTATCTTTTGGAAGAGATGATGTTAATGCAGAGTTTAATGATGGACATAATGTCCCAAGAATTAATCCTGCAAGAAATATCTACTCTCTATCTTATGTTGAAAACGATTGGGTATTTAAACTTAGTCTGAAAGAAGTAGAGAAGCAAGATGATATAGGTGAAGGAGAAACAGTTACTGATTCTTATCAAATGCTGAATACCAGATTAACAAAAACTTTTGATATCAGTGGAGCGGGTGATTTAAAAGTCTCTATATTTGGAAGTAACTTATTAGATGAAGCTGCAAGAAACCATTCTTCGTTTGTGAAGAAGCAGGTTCCTTTAGCTGGAAGAAGCTACGGAGCTAAGTTTGTTTATAACTTTTAAATAAGTTCCCTAACCTGACTTCGGTTGGGTATATATTGTCATACCTCCCCAAAGGCAAGACGATAGGAAGGGATCAGGAATGGACTCCTGGTCCCTTTTTTTATTTATTTCCTTTGATGGCAAAGTATATTCCTAATAGCAAAAGAAAGAGTTGTTCGCTTGCAAACAGAATCGATCCTCTTTCGCCAAAGAATATTCCCCAATCAGAGTGAGCAATTAATAAAGCAAAAATCATTATTATTCCTATTGCTCCTCCAGACATTCTAGTTATTAGATGACCTAGTTCACTCATCTTATTGACAAGAAGGCCGCCGATAATTATTCCTAGACCGGCCAAAATCTCTCCCCAAGCAACCATATATGCGACAGTTTCGGCTATGGGTACACCTTTAGAACCTAACCAGCCAACAAATCCATCTGATATAGGAAGCTTGCCATATCCATGAAGAAAGAAGGCAATACCTAGCCCTAGTCTTAACAGCCAATTTGCAAGTCCATTTAAGGGTGATGCTATACGGTCAAAAAAATTATTTATTTGTTCCATTACTACTCTCCAAGTTTTATTTTATTTTACTACCAGCTCCTAAAGATATTAATCATTTCCTGATCATTTGTATTATTTTCATCTACGTCTAGTAAATCACTAATATTATTCAGCTCTTTGAAAAATTCATTTGGATTTATTGCGCCTTCGGGAGCAAACACACCTTTCTTTAATATTTTCCCGTCAACTAAAAGCTTTAAGCCACATGCCAGTGGAATACCTGTAGCCTCCCCCATACTTATTAAGTCTGAGGCTCTAAATGTAGTGCCACAAGCAGCTTGTTTGCCGTCCTTCTTTCCTATGGCCAATGAATATATGGGCGGAGGCTCCATAGGATTAATATTTTTCAGATCAAGCCCAGTCTCGATTCCTTGGTTTTCAAGATCTTTTCTTATGGACGAAGAAAGATTTTGAACTATGCCAGCAGCCTTTTCTACTGAAATAATTTTCCAATCTACAAGTCTCATAATCCACTTGAGTGTTCCAAAGCCACTACCATGAGCTAAATTAATACTATTTTTGATAGTTTTGAAATGGTGTGGAAAAGTGATGGCTTCAGGATGTCCAAAGACACGTGTCTTGAATTTACCAAAGCTAGGAAAGTCTATTTCGACTTCTTTAAGTGGCTTAACCATTTTCGCTTTACCGTTTTCTTGGATTTTTACAGTTCCAGTCATCTGTTGAACTGCATGGACCATTGCAGCATTAACTCCTGACTGAGATGACTCTTCCTCAGGTGTTGCACCATCCATAGTCCAACCTGTATACAGTGTTTCAACCTCATCTAGTTCTCGGATCGCAGCTGCACCGAGCATATTTGTAAGACCCGGGCTGGCACCCATGCCCAGTATGGCTGTTACATCTTTGCTAGATGCATCATCGTTGTATTTGAGCATTTCAATCGTTGGCTCCCAGTCATCATTGATGTCTAGATAATGACAGCCACATTCGATTGCTGCCTCCAGTACAGGAGGCCCAAATTTAAAGAAAGGCCCCACGGTGTTGATAACAACATCTACTGATCGCATTGTTTCTTTAAGCTTCTCGGTATTGGTAATGTCCAAACCAATCCCAGAAACCTTTTCATTCATTGACTTGGCGAAATCAATAGCGCTCTTTTCATTGATATCAGCAACTATGATTTTTTCTATACTGTCGAAGTGCATGGCTGTTTCTACTGCAAAACGGCCCATACCTCCACTTCCACCTAAGGCGAGTAATTTCATATTTTTAGATTAAGTTATTTATTAAACAAACACTAAACAGAAACTATGTCGTATATTCGAATTGATGGTGCTTCTGTACACATAGAGGTTATTTTCTCTACAGTCCCATCTTCTATCCTAAAGGCAACATATCTTTCATAGTGCTCTTTGGAATCCCATATTTCTGTAAGAACCCAGTTATTTTTATTTTCTACGTTATAAGTAAGATCAATGGAGTGACAACCGTCATACGCTCTTGTAACTTTGAATGCTTCTCGGCAAAGTTCAGTAAAATTATTGACCTCATCTGCATTCAAATTCCCTTCAAACAAAACATTCACAGTCATTAAATTATCTCCTTTAGTTAGGGGTTGATTTTACTAAATCTAGAAAGAAATTAGAAAGATAAATGATAGCCCATTTGCGCAGTCCAATTTGTTTTATTTATGGACCATTGAAATTCTATTTTGTGGATTTAAAAATTTAAGACCGATGCCTCCTAATATTAAGTTGCAATTAATGCCAAATCCAAAACCAAGATCTTTGCCACCATAGTTGCTAGGGTGACCTATCCGTAGAATATTATTTCTTTCTCAGTCTAATAGATGCAGGTGTGACTTCAACTAATTCATCATCTTCTACGAATTCAAGGGCTTGTTCTAAAGTATGCTCGATATGAGGAGTCAGAATGAGATTTTCATCTGTACCAGCAGCCCTAATATTTGTTAACTGCTTAGCTTTAGTTGGATTTACAGGTAAATCATTATCTCTTGAGTGAAGGCCTACAATCTGTCCAATATATATATCCTTTCCATGGCCAACAAACATGCGACCCCTTTCTTGTAAATTAAAAAGGGAATAGGCCAGAGTTTTTCCGGCTGCCATAGACACTAAGACACCATTTTGTCTTTTTGCTAGTTCACCATCTTTAGCCTTACCATAATGATCAAATACGCTCGTCATAATGCCCGTTCCGCTAGTCATCGTTAAAAAGCTTGATCTAAAGCCTATCATTCCTCTTGAGGGAGCTAGAAACTCAAGCTTAATTCGACCTTTTCCATCTGGCTCCATATTTTGAAGGTCAGCCTTTCGTTGTCCCATTTCCTCCATGATAGATCCTTGATGTTGGTCTTCTATGTCTATAACTATCTGTTCAAAGGGCTCATGCACTTCACCATTGACCTCTTTTTGAATGACTTCAGGCTTAGAAACACCTAACTCATAATCTTCCCGTCTCATATTTTCTATCAATACAGAGAGGTGTAATTCACCACGACCAGAAACTTTAAATTTATCAGGGGAATCTCCTTGCTCCACTCTTAAGGCCACATTGTGGATTAGTTCTTGTTCTAGGCGCTCCTTCAAATTTCTAGAAGATATATATTTGCCTTCTCTTCCAGCAAAAGGCGAATTATTCACTTGAAAGGTCATGCTAACTGTAGGTTCATCTACACTCAGCGGGGGCAGGGCTTCAATTTCATCTGGGCTGCATAAGGTGTCAGAAATATTTAGTTTATCTATTCCTGTAATGCAAATGATATCTCCGGCTTGAGCCTCATCAACTTCTACTCTTTCCAGACCGTTATAGCCCATAACTTGTAAAACTCTTCCCTTACGTTCCGTGGCATCAGAGCCAACAATTATTACTTGTTCATTAGGTTTGATTTTTCCTCTTGTAATTCTCCCTATGCCAATAACGCCAACATAGCTATTGTAATCCAGGGCGCTTATTTGCATTTGTAATGCGCCCTCATCATTCACTTCTGGAGGATTCACTTTCTCTAAAATTAGGTCTAATAAAGGTGCCATGTCTTCTGCCATTGCATCTTCATCTAAGCCGGCAACCCCATTGAGAGCTGAAGCATAAATGACAGGAAAATCTAACTGCTCATCATTGCCGCCTAGCCTATCAAATAAATCGAATACTTGGTCCAACACCCAGTCAGGTCTTGCCCCTGGCCTATCGACCTTATTTATTACTAGGATCGGATTTAATCCTTGGTCAAAAGCTTTTTGGGTTACAAATCTAGTTTGAGGCATAGGACCATCAACTGCGTCTACAAGCAGCAAAACTGAATCTACCATAGATAATACGCGTTCGACTTCTCCACCAAAATCAGCATGACCAGGAGTATCTACAATATTTATTCTATGATCATTCCAGCTAATTGCTGTGTTTTTAGCTAGAATCGTTATCCCTCTTTCTTTTTCTTGATCATCTGAGTCCATGATCCTCTCAGTACCCATATTTTTTCTATCAAGCGTTCCAGATTGCTGTAAAAGTTTATCGACAAGGGTTGTTTTGCCGTGATCGACATGCGCAATAATGGCAACGTTTCTGAGTTTCTTTATAGACATGGGTTTTAAGAAAGTCGCGATTATAAGCTTTTATGAAGAATCTTCTATTACTTTTTTTGAATCATCGAGTGACTTAAGGGAGTTGGGCAGCAGTTCATGATAAGAGCGTCTTTAATTGACATATTTTTATAAGCCCTAAGCTTATCTAAAAACTCTTTTGCTTCGGAGTTATTCCTTTTTTCAGCTAGTAGAAAATACCTTAATCCTAGCTCGGGACTAGATTCTAGATTGACTCCATCTGTATAGATAATCGCAATATTAAAAGGGGCTTTGGAATGTCCCTGCTCGTGGGCTCTTTGATACCAATAAACTGCTTTTTCTATATCTTTTCCTATACCTCTTCCAATGGAATAATTAACGCCAGTATTGTATTGAGAAACTGATACACCCTGGGTTGCTAAAGACAGATCGTAAACGAAATCATCTTTGTCAGTAATTGCTTTTGCTTGAAGAATTTGTGACCCAAGAATTAACAGAAAAATTTTAAAAAAATATTTTTCCATCACTAAGTTTTTTTAATCCATTCTTACTACAACTTTTCCTAACACCTTCCTGTCCTCTAAAGTTTTTATTGCAGTAGCAGCTTCTTCAAGACTATAAGTTTCGCTTACAAAAGGTTTAATCTTGCCTTGCGCATGAAGCTCAAATAGTTCCCTAAAGTTCTCTTGGTTTTCTGCTTGATCTATAGCAGCAAACTGGCCCCAGAATACGCCGACTATCTGGCACTCTTTAAGAAGAGTTAAATTTAAAGGCATTTTAGGAATTCCTGCCGTAAATCCGATAACTAGATACTTACCATGTCTGGCTATAGCTCTTAGCGCTGGCTCTGCATAACTTCCACCGACAAGGTCGTAGATCATATCAACACCACCACCTGTAGCCTCTTTGATTTGGTCAGAAAATTTCTTTTGTAAATCTCTATCCATATCTCTTTCGTAGATAATTCCTTCATCTGCACCTTCCCTAAGGCAAAGATCAATTTTTTCTTGTGAAGAGGCTGCAGCAATGACCTTTGCACCCATGGCCTTTGCAATGTGAATAGCCGTGATGCCTAATCCGCCACCAGCTCCTAGGACTAGTACAGATTGTCCTTCCTTTAATTCGCCTCGTTGCTTGAAGGCATGATAAGTAGTTCCATAATTCAGAGGAAAACCAGCTGCAGTATCAAAGTCCATAGACTCGGGCAAGGGCATTAAATGATGCTCAGAATAGACTCCTTTTTCACGTAAACCGCCAGATCCTATACTTCCCATAACTCTATCGCCTTCTTGATGAAGAGTGACGCCTTCGCCTATAGATGAAATGACGCCAGAGATTTCACTTCCCGGACTAAAAGGGAATGGGGGTTTGAATTGGTACAAACCTTGAACTATAAGTACATCTGGAAAGCTAATGCCTGTCGCTTTAATATCAACAACTACCTCTCCAGGGCCCGCGATAGGGTCATCAATCTCTTCAACTTTGTGTGAGTCGACTGGTCCAAATTCTTTACATAGAAATGCTTTCATAAAACTATCCTTTATATATTTAGGTTATTAAATTAACGTTTAAATATAAAACGTCAAGAAATCTTATCTAAAAATTCTTTTAAGTAATCTTCAAAATCTTCTTGTTGACTAGACTCAATATCTCGAGCATCTTGAATAGATTTCATGGATGCTTCAATTAAGCTTTCCGCATGCTTTGGAGTAATATTTTTTATCTCATTCTGATGCCGGTTTGATAGATGCATTCCATATTCTTGAAAAGACATTCCATGATCCGTTATGTTCTTAAGTAAGGAGCCACTTAAAGATGAATCTAAATTGTTTAAGGTTTTTTTTTGATTTATTAATGTGTTGAACCAGGTCTTTTCATTTTCAGAAATTATTACTTCATCCATAAATTTGGCTATTTCATCCATGCCATTAAGGATTCTTAGTGCTTCATCTTTAATTAATACTTCCGCGGATTCTATAGTGATAGTTTGATCTAGACTTCTTCCGGCGTTGACTACTGTTTTATGATTTTTGAAGATCTCAGCGGACTCATCGTTATCAATAGAAGGGCTATCCTGAAGAAAACAATACAAGATTAGCAAATCAAGAAAATAAATCTGCTCTTCTGAAATACCAATAATGGAATTAGGATTAAGATCAATGCACCTAAGCTCTAGATAATCTATACCTTCTTGTGAAAGAATATTTAATGGCCTTTCACCTGTAGGACAGACTCTTTTGGGCCTTATGGTGCTGTAATATTCATTTTCTATTTGAATAATGGAATCATTTAACTGAATTCTCTCATCTCCATTAAATTCACCAATTTCTTTATATACAGGATAGGAAGTTTCAAGGGCATTCTTTAAATCAGCACAATAATTTTCGATTGAATTATAAGAAATATTAAGACTGTCTTGTGCTTCGCTGATATACCCCAGGTCGCCCATTCTTAGGGAGGTTGCATGAGGCTTGTATATATCGTCTGAGTTCAATTGTTCTAAGTCATGATCTCTACCTTTTGCAAATGAATTATTGGCAAGTGGTGAAGAGCCATAAAGAAGTAAATACAACCATCCATATCTTCGAAAATTTCTAGCAATACCTAAATAAATATTATTTTTAAATTCTTTTATATCAGCAGAATTTTCTTCAGCAAGAATCTCAAGGAATTTATCAGAGAATGAAAAATTATAATGAATACCCGCAATAGCTTGCATCATACTTCCGTATCTATTGGAAAGGCCTTTTCGATAGGTCTCTTTCATCATTCCTTGGTTGGAAGATCCATAGTTTCCAATTGGTATGGCATCTTCCGACTCGATTGTGCACGGCATGCTTAAAGGCCATAAAGATTCTTCTTCAAGATTTTGATTCACGAATACATGAAGTTCAGTTAAGAAATCAAGACATGCTTTTGCGCTATTAAATGTTGGTGTGACTAACTCAAGCAATGCTTCAGAAAAATCTGTCGTTATGTAAGGATTTGTTAGTGCTGAGCCAAGACCCTCAGGATGTTTTTTTTGTGAAATCCTTCCAGATGAATCTGTCCTTAAGCATTCCTTCTCAATACCCCGATTGATGAGATTCAGTTCTGAGCATGCTTTTGATTTCTTTAAGTCATCTAAAGAAAATCTAATCATTATTTTATCTAGGGCCGGCCTCAACAATTGATTCGGCAACGTCAAATTTTTTGAAGTTTTCTTTAAATTGATTGACTAGTTTTTCTTCATACTCTGTGTAAGAAGAAGGATTTTCCCAGTTCTTGATTGGATTTAATAGCTCACTATCGACACCATCGACATGCAGAGGGACTTGTAAGTTCATCCCATTAATTGTTTCAGTTTCAGCGCCGATAAGTGCTCCAGATTGTATAGCGGATATTATTGATCTAGTAACTGGTATATTGAATCGTTTACCTATTCCGTAGGGTCCGCCGGTCCAACCAGTATTTACTAAGTAAACTTTGCTATCAAATTCTTCAATCCTCTTCATTAATAGATCGGCATAGACTCCAGCTGCCCTTGGAAAGAATGGGGCTCCATAGCAAGTAGAAAAAGTCGTCTTAAAAGCTTCAGTAGATCCTACTTCAGTAGATCCAATTGCCGCGGTATAGCCGCTAAGAAAGTGATAGGCAGCAGCTTCTTTGCTCAGAATAGAAACTGGAGGAATTACGCCTGAAAGGTCGCAGGTTAAGAAAATCACAGCATTGGGTTCTCCTCCTGCATTTTCGTCTGTTCTTTTCTCTATGTGTTCTCTTGGATAAACAACACGAGTATTCTCTGTTAAGGAAGCATCTGAATAATCTGGATCTTTAGTATCGGAATCAATAACTACGTTTTCCATAACGCTACCTCTCTTGATAGCATCCCATATTACGGGTTCATTTTTCTGAGTAAGGTCTATGCATTTAGCGTAACAGCCTCCCTCAAAATTAAAAACTGTTCCAGGGCCCCATCCATGCTCATCATCTCCGATAAGATCTCTGTCTGGATCTGCAGATAAGGTTGTTTTTCCTGTTCCTGAAAGCCCAAAAAACAAGCAAACTTCCCCATTACTTCCAACATTTGAAGCACAGTGCATAGGGAGGACATCTTTTTCAGGCAAAAGAAAATTTTGTACAGCAAACATTGATTTTTTCATTTCTCCTGCGTATGGCATACCAGCCAAGAGAACCTTCTTTCTAGTGAAGTCTAATAAGACAACACCATCGCTATTAGTCCCATCACGATCTGGGTCGCAGACAAATTCAGGTGCACTCATGATCTCCCAGCTGTCTTTGTTTTTAGGATTGAATTCATTAGGTCTAATAAACATTTGTTTACCAAAAAGATTATGCCAAGCCCACTGAGTTCTTATTTTTACAGGAACATAGTAATCAGAATGTTCTCCTACATGCAGTGAAGAAACGAAGGTATCCCTTTCGTCCATATACTTTTCTACTCTCTCCCATAGACCTAAAAATGTAGCACTATCAAATGGCTTGTTAACATCTCCCCAATCTACAGAATTTTCTGTTGAATCATCTTTTACTATGAATCTATCAAGAGGGCTTCTGCCAGTTCTGTTTCCAGTTTTGACAAGCAGGGCACCATTAGAAGCTATTTCACCTTCATTTCTTTCTAGAGAGACGCTTATGAGTTCTTCGACAGATAAATTTTCGTAGATAGATGACATTCAAGAATCCTTTTAAATTGGCGAGTATTATATAGATTTAATCTTAAATATGAGAATGAATTTCATTTACATTCTTTAAAATTAAAAAACAGTAAACAGCAATAAAAAAGAAACCAATTAAGAGCCATCCGGGGATGCTTATACCCATAAATGACCATAAAACTTCTGCGCAATTTCCGTCACCACTAAAAGCCAATATTAAGACTTCCAGGAATGGCAAAGTAGAAAATAAGTAATCTATATCAGGAGCACAACTCGGCACTAAATCTGCGGGTAAGCTTTGCAGATAAAGCTGTCTAATAGACAGAGCTGTACCAGAAAAAACACATACCAGGACACTTGAGATCATTACCTTATAAAGGTTTATATTTTTTGAATTAATCATTAAGCCTAAAGCCGCAATAACTCCTATAAGAATTACTGCTCCTCTTTGCATGTAGCAAAGAATACAAGGTTTCAGCTGAAGAAAATGTTCCATAAACAATGCTACAGCCATCATGCCAAGTGATGATATTAAGAGAATAGAGAAAGTTCTCTTTGGATTTTTAGTAATTAATTCCATTAGTGTGCTTGATCCCAATTATCCCCAACTCCAACGTCAATCTCCAACGGAACGTCTAGGCTAGCAGCCCCCATCATTGACTCGGTGACAAGTCCAATAACTTCATCTATTTCCTTTTTTGGCGTATCTAAAATAAGTTCATCATGTACTTGAAGGATTAGCTTGGCTTCAACATTTGTTTCTTTTATGAGTTGATGCATTTTTATCATCGCAATTTTCATAATATCCGCTGCGGTGCCTTGAACAGGCGCATTAATAGCAGCTCTCTCGGAAGCTTGTCTTCTCATGGCATTACTAGCATTTATATCTCTTAGATAAAGTCTTCGACCAAATAAAGTTTCAACATAACCATTCTCGGCTGCAAAATCTTTTGTCGTTTCCATGTATTTCTTAACACCTGGATATTTTTCAAAGTACATCGCCATGTACTCAGCTGCTAGGTTTCTATTTATATTAAGTTGTTTGCCCAAACCAAAGGCAGAAATACCATAAATCAAACCGAAATTAATTGCTTTAGCATTTCTTCTTAAATCTGTAGTAACAGCGTCTATATCCACATTAAATACTTCGCTAGCAGTTTTGCTATGGACATCTTCTCCGTCCTGGAATGCGGTGAGAAGACCTTTGTCTTTAGACATATGTGCCATGACACGAAGTTCAATCTGCGAATAGTCTGCAGAGACAAATTTATGTCCCTTGGAAGGCTCAAAGGCTTGTCTGATTCTTCTTCCATCTTCGGTCCTGATTGGAATATTTTGTAAATTTGGATCTGAAGAAGACAATCTGCCCGTCGTAGTAACTGCTTGATGGAAGGAGGTATGAACCTTGCCAGTTGAGATCGATATTTGACTAGGCAGTTTATCTGTATAAGTTGATTTTAATTTACTGAGCGTTCTATGCTCTAAAAGTATTTTTGGAAGTTCGTACTCTTCTGCCAACTCAGCAAGGACTTTTTCATCTGTTGAGGGCTGACCTCCTGGAGTTTTCTTAATTACCCTATAGCCCAATTTATCAAAAAATATTTCTCTTAATTGTTTTGTTGATCCTAGATTAAACTCATCACCAGCTAAAACATATGCTTTCTTTTCAATCTTCTTTATTCTATTTTCTAGATCTTTTGATTGGGCATTTAAAATCTTAGAATTGAGTACAGCACCATTTTGTTCCATCTCTGAAAGTACCTCAATCAGGGGTATTTCAATATCTTCGTTCAGTTTCTTGAGAGACTCTACAGACTCTAGCTTAGAAAGAAGCTCTTCATATAGTCTTAGGGTTATATCAGCATCTTCAGCTGCATAATGTGTTGCATCGGCAATTGATACTTCATCAAAGGTCACTTGTTTAACCCCTTTTCCAGCTACATCTTCAAAAGTAGAAGTTTTGTAACCCAAATAATATGAAGAAAGTGCATCTAGATTATGCCTCGTTGCCGAAGCATCGAGAACATAGCTCATCATCATAGTGTCATTCTTGATTGATGAAATATTAATACCATGCTGAGACAGGATATTCATATCAAACTTTATATTCTGGCCTATAATTTTCTGCATTGAATCTTCAAGCAGCGGCCTTAACTCTTCAAGAACATAATCTATACCAAGCTGTGGAGAGCTATCATCCTTGTGATTAATGGGAATGTAAAAGGCTTCTCCTGGCGTAAAACACATTGAGATACCAACAAGATCAGAATCCATATAGTCTAAGCCAGTTGTTTCGGTGTCTAATGCCAACGTCTTTGCTTGAGATGCATTTTTTATTAATTTCTCCAAATCATCTTTGGTTGAAATGCATTTATAGGAAGAATCTATTGCAGACTGAACAGGTTTTTTTTGAGGTACTTCTTGAAGCCATGAATTAAATTCTAGCTCTTTATAAAGTTCAGTTAACTCATCGGCATTAGGCTCTTGCACCTTCAGATCTTCGATACCTATTTCTAATTCAACATCAGTTTTTATTGTGACCAATTCATAAGCTAGCTCTAAAGTATCTAGAGATGATCGAAGGTTTTCTCCAACTTTCCCTCCGATTGATTCGGCATTCTTTATTACACCCTTAATATCCGTGTACGCTTCAAGCCATTTTACTGCTGTTTTAGGACCAACTTTATCAACGCCTGGAACGTTATCAGACTTATCTCCTATCAGGGCTAAATAGTCAGTTATATGATCAGGATCAACACCAAACTTTTTCTTTACTCCCGCTTCATCTAAAAGCTCTCCACTCATGGTGTTAACCACACTAACGTTTTCACAGACTAATTGAGTCATGTCTTTATCGCCAGTTGATATAACCGTATCTAATTTTTTTTGTCTCGCTTGTTCTGCCAATGTTCCAATGACGTCATCAGCTTCAACGCCGGAAATCATGATTAACTTAATTCCCATCAAAGAAATAATTCTGTGAATGGGTTCAATCTGAAGGACCAGATCTTCAGGCATTGGAGGCCTATTTGCCTTATATTCTGAATACATATCATGTCTAAAAGTCTTTCCTTTTGCATCAAAAACAACGGCAAGGGGGCTATCAGGGTGATCAATCAAGATCCTTTTGATCATGCTAATAACACCTTTAATTGCACCAGTTGGCTGATTGTTGCTATTGGTTAAAGGAGGGAGTGCATGATAGGCCCTGTAGAGATAAGAGGAGCCATCTACTAAAATTATTGGATCTTTATCTTCGCTCATTTAATTATCTTTTCTCCTGTAGAGTCTATTTCTGCCAGAGCCTTTATTTCTCCAGCTGACATCTTCTTTCAAACCTGCTTCAGCTGTAATAGTCTCGATTTGATTTAAATTTTCTTTAAGGTTTTTGCCTTCAACTTCTATCAGGATGCTTTGGATTTTAGGAAGTGTTAGTTTAGCCCCCTCTAGTATTTCTAATTCTCGGCCATCCACGTCTAGTTTTATATGATCAGGGCTCGGCACACCTTCAATTTCAAAAAGGTCATCCAGTTTAATGGCTATAACTGTCTGAAATCCATTGACTTCAAATTCCCCAAACTGGTTTGTATTAGATCCAATGCTGTTATGTGAGGCTCCAGAGCTAGTATCTTTCATAAACAGGTTGAGCAAGGTAGTCTCTTTACTTCCAGCAAAACATAAGGCTTGAATATACTGATCTAATCCATTGAGCCTAATATTTGCATTGAGGGTTGCATAAGATTCCGCTGAAGGCTCTATAGATAGAACGGTATTTTTTCTTTCCAAAGCTGCATATAGGCTAAAGACTCCTATATTTGCTCCTATATCCCATAGCACGTCATTTTCTTTGATGCTTTGTCGAATCCATTCGAATGTTTCAGGTTCGCTTCTATCTGAATCTACATCTTGAGGGACTGATCCAGGCGAATCTATCCTGAAATTTATAATTCCTCGATCTGTTTCAATCGAGTGAGTGGTCTTGTAGAGCTGGCTTAAACGAGCAAAAGTTTTAAGTCTAGTCCTTGCACTTGAACCTATGTTCAACAAAGAACTTAGTCGTAAAATTATATTTGATCTAGTTTTGCTAATTTTTATCCCTCGCTTCAATTTTACCCTACAAAAAAATTAAAAAAATAAATATAAAGTCGAACTTTTAAAAATTCTTACTGTCTATGTATTAGTAAAGTTTATAGTCCTTAACTTTTACTAAAGCTTCGAGCAACCCCAAATGCTCGAAGCTTTTCTTATTTTAAGCCTTCTATTTTTTCTACAAGAGACGAAATTCCTGTTTTATCTGTTGCTGATGTTGTGATGATGTAGTGTTCTATAGATAATTTAGACAAGGTCTTTTGTGCATTATGCAATGCCTGAGAGGCTTTATTTCTTGAAAGTTTGTCCGATTTATTGAGTAATAAAATCATGGGAAGGTTCTTCTTCTCGCACCAACCAATTAAATTCATATCATCGTCTTTAAATGGGTGCCTGATATCCATTATTATACAAAGGGCCTTTAAACATTTTCGAGTTGTTAGGTATTGTTCTATTTCTTGACCCCAAGTAGCTCTCATTTTTTTGGATACTTTTGCGTACCCATAGCCAGGAAGGTCTATTATATTTAAGTCGCCTTCAAGTCCAATTTCGAACACATTGATGGCTTGAGTTCTTCCAGGAGTTTTACTCGTTTTTGCTAGTTTTTTGTTATTAGTGAGCGCATTAAGCACACTAGACTTACCACAATTAGATCTTCCACAAAAGGCTATCTCTGAACCTTTTTCGCCAGGCATATCCTTGCTAGTAGGATAGCTCCCTGTAAATTTTGCGCTCTGAAAGTAGGAATAAGTCATTTAATCTTTAAGTTTAGGATCGCTAGAAAGGTTAGTATATAATGTCGGCGCGTTACATCATATTTAAAGATAGATTCTTAAATGAAACTAAAAAATCTAATAATCTTAACCTCAATATTTTTCTTTATAGGTGCTGGAAATCCAGATTCTGGAAAAGACAAAGTTGCCGTATGTGCTGCGTGTCATGGCGCTGATGGCAATAGTGTTGTTGGTTTATGGCCTTCACTCGCAGGGCAGAATGAAAAATATTTAGCCAAGCAGTTAAGACTGGTAAAGTCTGGTGATCGAGTTATAGCATCAATGGCAGGAATTTTAGATAATCTTGATGATTCAGACCTTCAAGATATAGCTGCCTATTATGCGACTCTAAAGCACAAGGTCGGACAGGCAGATGAATCTAAAGTAGAACTTGGTAGAAAATTATATTACTCAGGAAATCTTGAAAAAGGCATACCGGCTTGCTCGGCGTGTCATTCACCTAAGGGGTTAGGCAATGCTCCTGCAGCTTACCCGCTTCTTAGCGGGCAACAACCTGACTATATCTCAAAAGCACTTAAAGATTACAGGTCAGGAGAAAGGATTAATGAAGACCCGTCAAAAATTATGGCAGCAATAGCTTATAAATTAGATGACAAAGAGATAGATGCTCTATCTAGCTTTGTTCATGGTTTATACTAATAGCATGTTGAGATCTGTAATTACCATAGCTACTTTTCTGGTTTTCCTTCTAAGTTGTTCTTCTGAAGAGCAGACATCTCTCCCGGTTGGTAATGGCGAAAAATTTAGTCCTGGTGTGCACTATGAGATACTCGACAACCCAACATCAGTTCGCGATCCCTCAAAAATTGAAGTTACTGAAGTCTTTTGGTTTGGATGTAATCATTGTTATGCCTTAGAGCCTTACATAGCGAAATGGAAGAAAGATGCTGCTAATGATGTCGCTTTCATAAAATCACCTGCTACTTGGAATGAGATGCTAAAGACTCATGCTTCAATATATTACACGGCAAAAGCTTTAGGCATCGAACAACAGTTTGTTCCAGCTGCTTTTAACACTATTCAGAATGAAGGAAGGATGCTTACAGGCAACACTGAGCTAGAGTATTTTTTTAGAGGTTTTGATGTAGAAAAGGATAAATATAAAGCAGTCTCTACGTCGTTTGGAGTGAGAAATGCCGTTGAGCAAGCAGATAAAAAAATGAAACAATGGCAAGTGACTGGAGTTCCTTCTCTTATTGTTAATGGCAAGTATAGAGTATCGGCATCTAGAGCTGTTCGTACTGATGAATTATTTGATGTCGTAGATTTTCTTGTAGCAAAGGAAAGAAACTAAAACTCTCGTTTTCAGACCTTGAATAAATTTCCTATCTCTCCAATCTTCATCCCTGCAAATAAATTAGAGTGGATATCTAAAACTTTTGACAAAGGTGCTGACAGCATCATATTAGACCTAGAAGATTCAGTTCCCGAGAATGAGAAAATACAAGCTAGAGAAAATCTCTCCATTCACTTAAGAGACAATACTTTCGAGGGTAGTTTAATCATTAGAGTAAATCCGATTAGCGAACAGGTCGGGCAGGATGACATAGCAATGTTTTTGGAAAATGATCTCTCAAGTATCGCATTCATGGTGCCTAAAATAGAAGAAAGCGATTTGATAACTAATCTTCCTGATATTGATGTTATAGCTTTATTGGAAACCCCTGTTTCTATAAAGAACATTTCTGAGATAGCTTCACAAGTTAAAGTTAAAGGTTTGGCATTAGGGGGAGCTGATCTTAGTGCCAGCTTGGGATCCACTATGGATTGGGATTCTCTTTTATATTCACGGTCTAAGATTGTTCAAGAGGCAGCTATAAATAATTTATTTTCAATAGATAGTCCTTTTATGAACATTGATAATTTAGATGCCCTTAAAGATGAAAGTATTAAATCTAAACGTCTAGGTTTTAATGGCAAGGCAGCAATACATCCAAGTCAAATAAATATTATTAGGAACTCATTTCTGCCTACTAAAGAAGAATTAGAAGAGGCAAAAGACATAATTAGAGCGTTTAATGAGTCTTCATCTGCAGTCCTAGCCTTCAAAGGCAGGATGATCGATTTGCCAATTATTTTATCCATGGAAAAAAGATTAAGACTTGTGGGGATTGATCCAAAGAATATAGACTGAGATTATTATGGTAAAAAAAATGAAAGAAATTTCTCCAGGTCGCTATAGAGAATCTTTTGGAAGATATTATGAAGAGTTTGTTATAGGAGACGTTTACGAACATCGACCGGGTAGGACAATTACTCAGTCAGACAACATTTGGTTCACCTTACTTACGATGAATCAACATCCTCTTCATATCGATGATGAATATGGTAAAGGCACAGAGTTTGGACAAACTTTGGTTGTCAGTCCTTTTACAATTGCACTCATGGTCGGCATGAGTGTTAGCGACATCAGTCAGAAGACAGTCGCTAATCTTGGATGGACAGATATTAAAATGACTCATCCATTATATGTAGGCGATACTTTGTATGCTGAATCTGAAGTTATGGAGAAAAGAGAATCCAAATCAAGACCAGATGAAGGCATAGTGACAGTAAAGACCATTGGCAAGAATCAAGATGGAGTCGAAGTAGCATCATTCTTAAGATCAGCTCTGATCCCTAAAGAAGGAAAAGCAGTTGAAGATAAAATAGATTATTAAGACCCTCCTAAATTAAATTCTCCTATAACTCATAGCCTTTTTTTGCTATAACTGTAACTTAACTTACGGGGAGAAAGTTATGGGCGATATTTCTACTACAGAAAAAAAATTACATTGGCATTTACAAGGCAATTGGGCACCAGTAGAGAAAGAGTTATCAGAATATGATCTTGAAATAAAAGGCGAAATACCTAAAGACCTTTCCGGTCTATTTGTTAGAAATGGGTTTAATCCTGTATCAGGATATAGTGATCATTGGTTCTTTGGGAATGGAATGTTGCACGGAATTTATTTAGAAGATGGCAAGGCTTCATATAAGAATAGATACGTAAAAACACCTTATTATGAAGATGATTTAAATGTGATGTCTTCATTTGGAAACTTGGCTGCTTCTCCGGCAAATACTCATATAGTAAATCACGCAGGAAAATTACTTGCCCTAGAAGAAACCTCTTTACCTTGGAGTGTAAATAAAGATTTAGACACCCTAGGTGTAGAGGATTTTAATGGAAAGTTAGATACGGCCATGACAGCCCATCCAAGAGTATGTCCCGTAACAGGAGAGATGCTTTTCTTTGGTTATTCTATGTTTAGCGAGCCTTATTTAAATTATTACCGAGTAAGTAAGGAAGGTTCTTTAGTTCAATCTGAAGCTATAGAACTACCGAGACCTGTAATGATGCATGATTGGAACATCACAAGAAATTATGTTGTTTTTATGGACCTTCCTATAGTTTCAGATATGGATCTGGCCGCTACAACAGGATCTCCATTTGGTTTTAAGCCTGAATGTGGGGCAAGATTGGGGGTTATGCCTAGGGATGGTAATAATTCGGATGTTAGATGGTTTGATATAGATCCTTGTTTTGTTTTCCACAGTTTTAATTCATTTGAAGTAGGGAATAAGATAGTTTTGTATGTATCTAGACAGCAAGAGGCAATGGTCGGTGGCTTCAAAGATATTTATGGAGGCGAAACCACTGTTGCAAAATTATGGCGCTGGACTATAGATCTAGAAAAAGGGACTGTATCAGAAGAACAATTAGATGATGGGGCATGTGATTTTCCAAGAATTAATGATGATCGAATAGGTCTTACTTCTGAGTTTGGTTATTGTATGCAGTTAAGAACAGATGTCGAAGATCTAACTTTTGGCGAGAATTTATTTAAATACCACTTAGAATCTGGCAAGAGAACTGATCATCATTTAGGTAATAATGTTGCTGGAGGGGAACCCGTTTTTGCTCCTAAACCTGGAGCCTCTGGAGAAGATGAGGGCTGGATACTTTCCTTGGTTCATGAACGCGATACTAGGAAGTCTAAGCTGGTAATTATTGATGCCCAGGCATTTGATCAAGAGCCTGTAGCGGAAGTTATAATTCCTCAAAGGGTACCTTATGGGGCTCATGGAAGTTGGATATCATCAGAATAATATAAGGAAATAATTATGGAAGCTCACTATGCAACTGTTTTCGAAAAAAATGCCGATACTGTTCCTGACAGGCCGGCATTAATTTGTGGCGATGTAGTAAGAACCTGGAAAGAATATGATGATAGGGCTGCAAGAATAGCCTCTTTATTATCTTCTCATGGCCTTGGTCCCGATTCTAAAGTTGGTCTTTATCTGCATAATTCAAATGAGTATTTAGAAGCACATTATGCTGCCTTTAAAATCTCAGGTGTGCCAATAAATGTAAACTACAGATACAAGGAAGAAGAGTTAATTTATTTGCTCGATAATTCCGACTCAGAGGCAGTTTTTTATCAAGGCTGTTATTCAGATCAAATTGAGGCTATCAAGGATAAGCTCACAAAAGTTAAGATCTATATCCAAATCCAAGATGGAAGTGACCTGTTAGATTTTTCTGTAGATTATGACCAAGCTATTCTTGAAAATGAGCCCATGGATAGATACGAAAGGTCTGAAGATAATATATATATGCTCTATACAGGTGGAACAACAGGAATGCCAAAAGGTGTGATGTATACTCATGGAGGTCATTTACGATCCTTGATGGGCACTGCAGGAGCTTGGGGAATGGTCCCTATAGAAAAGAAACTAGAGATCGAAGATATTCATAAAGAAGTCTTAAAGATGTCTGAAGAAAATAATCTAGCTGTAAATCTCCCAGGCTGTCCATTGATGCATGGGACAGGAATGTGGCTTGGAGCGTTAATACCCCATTTAGTTGGAGGATGTGCCGTTACAATTCCTCAACTTGGTTTTGATCCTGATCACTTTTTTAAAGAAGCTGAAAGGACCAAGGCAACAAACTTAATAATAGTGGGAGATGCTTTCGCTAAACCCATGTTGGATGCTTTGGATCATGCAGCATCTGAAGATAGACCTTATCGACTTGAAGGAATTAACTCCATTGTTTCGAGCGGAGTAATGTGGAGCTCAGAGGTTAAGCAAGGCTTACTTAAACATCATGATTTTGATTTAGTTGATGCTATGGGTTCTACAGAGGGTGGCATGGGTTCTTCAAGAACATCAAGGGAGTCTTCGGCAGATACAGCCAAATTCCAACTTAATCCAGGTGTAATAGTGATTACCGATGAAGGAGAACATGTTAAGCCGGGTTCCGGTATTATAGGAAAGATTGGAACTAGTGGATTAGTACCTGAAGGTTATTTTAAAGATGAAAAAAAATCTGCTGAAACTTTTAAAGACTTTGAAGGTAAGCGTTATAGTTTCCCGGGTGACTATGCCACAGTTGAAGAAGATGGATCTATAACTTTATTAGGACGGGGAAGTAACTGTATAAATACCGCAGGTGAAAAAGTTTATCCAGAAGAAGTAGAAGAAGCCATAAAAAGACATGATGATATTCATGATTGTTTAGTGGTGGGCTTAAAGGACGATAGGTTTGGGCAAAAAGTTGTAGCTCTGGCTTCATTTAATGAAGGGAAGGAAGTAGAAGAACAAGATTTAATATCTTTTACTAGAAGCCATTTGGCTGGCTATAAACTGCCTAAGAAAGTTTTATTTGTAGAAGAAGTTTTAAGGGCCCCAAACGGGAAGGCCAATTATAAATGGGCAAAAGAAACGGCGGAACTTGAAATAGGATAAAGAGAAATAATCATGGACGTATCAGAGGCAGTATATTCAAGGCAATCAACCAGAGCTTTCACAGATCAAAAAGTTTCTGATGAACTTATAAAAGAACTATTAGAAAAATCTGCAAGAGCTGCTTCTGGAGGAAATCTCCAGCCATGGCAGATTTATATAATAAATAATAACACCATGTCAGATTTTCTTGAATTTCAGGAAGCGTGGACAGAACCAGAAACTCCTGCATATGCCATTTACCCTGAAAACCTCAGTGAACCATACAAAACCTCTAGGTATGAAGTCGGTGCTGAAATGTACTCTATCTTAGGTATTGAGAGAGATGATAAAGAGGGAAGGTTTAAACAAATGTTAGAGAACTTTAAATTTTTTGGAGCACCTGCTGCATTTTTTTGCTTTGTTGATAGACAAATGGGTATGCCTCAATGGTCGGATTTGGGTATGTTTCTGCAGACATTTATGCTTTTAGCTAGAGAAGTTGAATTGGATACTTGTGCTCAAGAAGCTTGGGCAATAAAACAGGAGAGTGTCACTGCATTTTTAGATATACCCGATGAGCTAATGCTATTTTGTGGCATGTCTATAGGTTATAAAGACAAAACAGCAAAAATAAATGAATTAAGAACAGAGAGAAGGCCCATTGAAGATTGGGCTACTTTCGTAAAAGGCTAGGGTTAAGTTAAACTATAATCTCTATTAGACTTGGCCCTTCAGATACAAGACCGTCGCTGAATGCTTTCCGAAACTCTTCAACAGTCACTGTTCTTTTGGCAGGAACCCCTAAAGATTTAGAAAGAGAAACCCAATCAATTTCTGGATTATCCATTGATAGCATTGAATTCGCTCTATCGCCTGTTTCTAATGCACCAACTCTTTCCAATTCAACTTGTAAGATTGCATAAGATTTATTAGAAAATATTATATTTGTAACATTTAAACCTTCTCTTGCTTGCGTCCACAAAGCCTGAATTGTATACATTGCTCCTCCATCTCCCTGGAGACATACCACTGGTCTGTCAGGGGCAGCTACTGCTGCTCCAGTAGCAACTGGAATACCTTGTCCAATTGAACCTCCAGTAATAGAAAGCCAGTCACATGGCTTGGCATCCCAAATATAAGACGCAAATATAAATCCAGAAGTCCCAGATTCATTTGAAATGATTGTATCCTCAGGAAGTAAGCTGGCCATCAGAGGGCCTAAATTTTTAACATTCAGTTCTCCGCCAATAGGTGTATCTATCAATCCTGAGGGCAAAAATGATGAATCTATTTTTTTTCCTTTACAAAGATCATTTAGGGCTTTTAGAGCATATTTTCCATCTTGTTCAGGAGTTGCAACCTCAATAAGATTGGCTTTATCTGGGGAAAGAAAACTCTTTTTTCCAGGATAGGCGAAGAACGAAACAGGTGGCCTTGAACCTATAAATATAATGTTCTCTACTCCGGCTAAATACTCTTCTGCCATTTCCGCAAAATAAGGAATATTTTGTACTTTTGTTAATCCTGCACCGCGTCTATGTTTTTTGGTTAAAGTATCTGTTGCAAGTCTGCAACCTACAGCCGTAGCAATTTGTCCGGCTAACGTGAGAGACTCTTCGTCTAAGAATTCTCCCCCAAGGAATAATAATGATTTAGTTTTTGACTTAAGCGCAGTGAAGGCAAGTTCAATTTTTCTCTCATCTACTTTTTGCGGACCTTCAAAATCTACTTTTGGCCCTTCTGTTTTAGTTTCACCCCAAGCACAATCTGCAGGCACGATTAGTGTTGATATTTGTCCTGGGAATCTATGTGCTTGTTTCCAAGCTTCTGCACCTATCAGGCTAAGATCGTCAGGTGTTTTACTTCTACCCACCCAATCTGAGCTAGCGTTAGATAATCCATCTAAGTCAGAAGTCAGAGGTGCATTATATTTAAGATGATAGGTAGCATGATCGCCAACTATATTTAACATTGGAGTTCTAGCCTTTTTTGCATTATGGATATTAGGAATCGCATTTCCCAACCCAGGACCTAGATGTAATAGATTGGCTGCTGCTTTACCTGAAATTCTAGAGTAACCGTCTGCTGCACCGGAGACTACTCCTTCGAAAAGACCTAGTATCGGTCTTACTTCTGGATGGTGATCTATTGCTGCAACAAGATGCATTTCAGATGTTCCAGGATTAGCAAAAACAACCTCTAATCCATTTTTGATAAGGGTTTTTAGTAGGGCATCAGCAGCATTCATTATTTTTCCTCTATTATTAAAATTTAATATTTTAGATATTAATTTATCCAGAAATACTTTTTAGTTCTTCTTCATAACTTTCGTAACTGTCTTTTAAGAAGGCCTGATTCAACAAACACTCAGCTACAAGAATTTTATTTTGGTCATAAACATAGGTCATACACCAGTAAGTTTCGACTCTTTTGCTTTGACTAACAGCAATAATCTTTTTCTCAATTTGATATTCTTCATTTACAAATAGTGGACCTTTAAAGAGTTTAATTTCTTGATTAGCAAATAAACCAATAACAGGTCCTTTAACCTTAAAATTTGAGGGATTTCCAACGTAATTAGTTAAGACACTAATCATTTCTATGGGTATTATTGGTCTGCCCCAAGGAGAAGTGTTTCCTTCAGCTTCGTTATACCATGTCATTGGTTCAGTTATTACTGAAAGCTTATTTCGAAGAGTAAAAGGGTATAGGTCTCCCATATGCTGATCAAAACCAATTTTGACTGTAAACCTTTCATTACCTTCCAAGCCTTCATTAATTTCGGAGAGAATAACTAGATTCTCACCTTTGTCTAATTTAGACATTAAATTATCAAGTGAACTGGTTTGATGATTGGGGCCTATTCCTGCAGAGCCTGTAAGGACAATAGTACCGTCTTCTTTTTCCATCCAAATATCAGTAATTTTTGATTCCTTATCGGGTAATCTTGCAAAAGCTTTAACCCTTTCGCCTTCAAAGACCATATTTTTATAATGAACACTTATGCAGCCACTAACAAACCATTCATCCTTGAATATCTCTTCTAATAAAGGAACAAATTGGCTTAAATGTGTGCACCCTTCAATTGGAGCTCCTGAAAATCCTAGGCTATCTGCCATTTCTTCATCATGTAAAGATTTATGGCCATCATACTTCTGATTATTAAGAAGCTGAACTGGACTTAAGAAATCCCCATTTATAAATTCTTTATCCACGTATTATTTTTTCATTGATCTAGCTGCTTTGAAATCTGGTTCTCTTTTTTCAATAAAAGAACTTATAGCTTCTTTATGTTCTTCAGTTTCGTAACATTCTTTTAAAGCTGCTTGTTCTCTTTTCTGAATAAGTTCTAAATCAGTTTCATTACCATTGACAGTAAGAAGATTTTTGATGTGTTTTAACGAAATTTGTGGGTTATCTCCCATAGACTTAGCATATTCAATAGCTACGCTTAATAATTCTTCTCTCTTTGTTACTCTATCGATCAAACCTAACTTTTTAGCTTCTGGTGCAAGTAAAGTTCTTCCAGAAAGCATAATTTCGCTGGCATTTCCAAAACCGACTCTAGTTGCAAGAAAATGTGAGCTTGCCAGTTCAGGAACAAGACCCATCTTCGAAAACTTCATACTGAGTTTTGCCTCTTCGCTAGCAATCAGAAAATCCATAGGAAGAATCTTTGTAAGCCCGACACCCACTGCTGCCCCATTGATAGCGGCAACAATGGGTTTTGATTGTCTAATCAGATTTACCCAATTATTCATGACATTGCCATTTTCAACTTCTTCACCATCTGATTTTTTTTTGAAAAAACCATCTATATCTGCTCCGGCACAGAATCCCTTCCCCTCTCCAGATAGAACTATTGCAACTATATCGTCATTTTCATTAGCCCGATCAATGACTTCTGTCATTTCTTGTCCCATAAGAGGGATCCAAGCATTAAGTTTCTCAGGTCTATTCATCTTTATAATCTGAACAGAATTTATAATTTCGGTAAGTAATGTTTCGTATTTCATTTTTCCTTTATTTATGGATTTATATTGGAGTTTTCTTACTCGCGAGTCTCTTCTTTTTTCTTTCTAAGTAACCCCTTATTCTAATTTGTCTTTTTTCTGTAAGTGGATAATTCCAAATAAAAGGTAGAGTTGATATCTTAAATAAAGTGGGCATAACAGAATACATTAATGCTAAACCAAAAATTGCGTTATTACTATTTCCATCGATAGTGTTTCTAAGAGAAGGATCTGCGGTTGCATCGAATCCAAATAAATCTACTGCAGTGAGAGCTATGAATAGAGCTATAGCTGCCGCACCTTTTTGGACTATGCCCCAGGCAGAAAAGAATAAACCCGACCTTTCTTCTCCACTTCTTATGGTGTCAATATCAATTACATCTGCAGCCATTGAAGTTGCCAAGAAAACTAGTGCACCAGATGCCATTCCTTTCAAGACCTGAAGAATCAGAAAGAGGAATAAAGCATGTTCCGGAATAAAATAGAGTAAAGGCATACATAATGCCCATCCAGAAAACCACAGAATAGCAATTACTAACGCCTTATGTTTTCCTATTTTATTAGCTATTTTTTTCCAAACTTGGATAAATATAATGGATGTAAAAATTGATAATAATATTGCTATGGAATAATACGATTCTGCATTTATTACATGCTTAACAAAAAAGAAAGAAAGAGCTCCATCCATAGAAATTCCTAAGACACTTCCAGTGAAACCTATAAGTATTCTTATGTATGGTCCATTTTTAAGAACTAACCTGAGGCTTCTTACATATTCTTTTAGGGTCATTGTCTTCTCTCTAAAGAGACTCGAGGGATTGTCAGGGACTAACCAAAAAGCTCCTAATACGACTAAAGGAATAGATAGCATTACTAGAATAGCTTCATAAGAGAGGATTGATCTCATTTCAATGACGCCGAAATAAGATAGTAATAAAGGAATAGATAGGGCTACTATTGTTCCAAAGTATCCAAATTGTTCTCTCAGGGCGGTAATCTTTGATCGCTCACTATAGTTTCCTGATAATTCTGCACCCCATGAAGCATAGGGGATCTGAATTATTGTAAAGGCTAGATATATTCCCATTATGCTTAGCAGGAAATACATTAAGTCTGGGCTTTCAGGGGGTATAAATAAAAAATAAGTAGAGACTGCTAGCAGAGGAGCGCCTAATATTACCCAAGGCTTTCTTCTGCCCAACCGCCCCTTGGTTCTATCTGATAGTAAGCCTATAAGTGGGTCAGTAAAAACATCAGATAACCTTGCAAGCATTAAAATAACCCCCATACTTGAAAGACTTACCCCTAATTCACCATATAAAGGTGGAATAAATAAAACGAGCGGCAGACCAATAACGGCAAGAGGAAAATTAATAGCAGAATAAAAAAATAGTTGAATATTTTTGAGTGGTGTCCCTTCTTCAGGACTCATAGTATTCATCAAATATTTAATCTTCTGTAAATTGCATTAATCTTTCGTACCCACTGATAAAACCCTCCTTGAATTCTTGTACAACATCACTGGCAGATATACTGTATTTCGTAAGACCAATACCTTGACCTACCCAATAAGTAATAAGTTCTTTTGCTCCTTCATGACCACCTTCAGCAAGCTTGAAAGCTTTAAGTAAAGGCGGATCAGTAACCATAGTTTGAAGAGGCATAGGTAATGGTTCAGGAGCATCTGGCTCTTCCCATGCATCAGTCCAAGGTGAAATAAGCTGCCTTGAATGTTTTCCAGTTCTGCTTTTAGATCTTATAGTTTGACTTGAATTAGCAGCTATTATTTTTTCTTTCATAACCAGAGGGAGTTCTGACTCAATAGTCGTTAACCAGACTGATCCACACCAAGCTCCAGAGGCTCCCATAGTCATTGCTGCTGCCATTTGCTGCCCATTCATAATGCCACCTGCAGCTAATATGGGGATGTCGCCATAAGGTTTTATAGCTTCGTAAATTTCTGGAATTAAGACCATTGTGCTTACATCACCAGTATGACCACCCGCTTCAGTTCCTGAAGCAATCAGGAGATCAACACCAGCTTCTGCCTGTCTCACAGCATGTTTGGCAGCACCAATCATTGCACCTACCTTAATCCCTTTTTCTTTTGCAATATCTAAAAGCCAAGCCGGAGGAACACCTAAAGCATTAACTATTAAAGAGATAGGATGACTCAAGGCTATATCAACTATATTTCTTGCTCCTTCCTCCTTTGTATTTTTTGCAAGCCCCATACTTCTTTTATCATCGTTATCAAATTTTCTAAATTCAGAACCATCTATTCCATGTTTTTCTAATATACCTGCTCTAAAATCTCCATATTCTTGAGGAATCTTTGATTGGAGTTTAGCGGCATCAAATTGTTCATTCTGATCTAAAGACTTATGTGGAATTAAGAGATCAACACCATAAGATTTGCTACCTATGTGCTCATCAATCCATTTTAGATCTATCTCAAATTGTTCGTTTGATAGACCACCTGCTGCATAGACACCAAATCCACCAGCTTTTGAAACAGCTACTACAACGTCTCTGCAATGAGTGAATGCAAAAAGAGGGAACTCTATGTTAAACATTTCAGTTAATTGTGTTTTCATTTCTTCTCCTTATATGTTTCGGTTTATTTGGTCTGAGATCTTCTCGGCAATCATCATGGTAGGTGCATCGGTATTGCCTCCTATTAAAGTAGGCATAATAGAGGCGTCAATAACCCTCAATCCTGTGGTGCCTTTTACTTGTCCGTACTCATTAGTTACTGCCTTGTCATCAATACCCATTTTACAAGTGCCTACTGGATGGTAGAGAGTCTCAGCAGTTTTTTTTATGTATTCATCCAGTGCAAGATTATCTTCGATATTAATCTCTTGTTTTGGTCTTATTCTTATACCTCTGTATTCATCGAATGCCTTTTGCATAAAGATATTATGTGTTACCCGAAATCCATTTCTAGTATCTATTAGGTCCTGTTCTTCTGAGAAATAATTAGGGTATATTAGTGGAGGATCTGTAGGATCGAGGCTCGCTAAAGTTATATAACCTCTGCTTTGAGGTCTTAATGTATAAAGTGCCGCAGAAAATCTATGATCTTGAGGGACACCCTTTCTTCCATGAGAATCATTAAGAGCTACAGAAACATAGAATACTTGAAAGTCGGGAATATCTTTATCGGGATTCGATTTGAGGAATGCCCCAGCTCCACAAGGAGGATTGGCTGCATCACCTTTTTTTAAAAGCAAATATTGCAAACCTGAGAGACCCATTCTTAATTTAGAGGCAGACCTATGAAGTGTCACTGGTTTTAAAGATTCAAATTGTGTTGAAATAGCAATATGATCTTGTAGGTTCTTTCCTACTCCCTCAAGCTTATTTATGGTTTTTATTCCAAGTTTTGTTAGTTCTTTAGGATCTCCTATTCCGCTTCTCATAAGAATCATTGGAGAACTTAACGAACCCGAAGATAAAATAATTTCTTTATTTGCAAATGAAGAGATCTTTTCTCCTTTTCTTAAATACTCAATTCCTATAGCTTTTTTTCCATCAAATATGACTTTATTAACTGTGATATTTAATTTGGTAATTAAATTTTTTCTTTTGAGAGCAGGATGGAGATAAGCCTTTGATGCGCTGCACCTTTTTGAACCTTTCATGGTATGTTCATATCTTGAAACACCTTCTTGTTGTCTTCCGTTGAAGTCATTAGTTGAAGGATGTCCCGCTTGGCATCCAGCTTCAATAAACTTATCTAGTAAAAGATCATCAGTCCTTTTTGCCCTCTTAACTGATAGAGGCCCATCAAACCCATGATATTCGCTAGAGTTTTCGCCTTGAAAAGATTCAGACTTCTTGAAATAAGGTAATACATCATCATATGACCAACCTGTATTTCCTAGCTGCCCCCAGTGATCATAATCATTTGGATGCCCTCTAATATAAATCATGCCATTGATAGATGATGAGCCTCCCCAACCCCTACCTCTGGGCCAATACATTTTTCTGTTATTTAAATTACCTTCTTCTTGAGTCTCGTAAGCATAATTATATTTATTAGAATTAGAAACTAATTGAGAATATCCTGAAGGCATATCAATGAATAAGCTTTTATCCTTGCCACCGCTTTCTAATAATAAGACTTTATTGTTTATATTTTCGGTCAAGCGGTTTGCTAAGACACACCCAGCACTGCCTGCTCCGACGATTATATAGTCTGGGTTATGAATACTTTTGTATTCCATTTCACAAAGTAAAAACCGCCATCTGATTATGAAACTCGGTAATAAAGGGAGGAGCTGATTGCATATCACCATCTATTTTTTCATAAGGGTCTGGCTCTCTTTTTGGAGGATTGACTGTGTATTCTTGAATTAATTCAGGTGTATACACGATGTAGGCACTCTTAATAGCTGACTTGTAACTTGCCTGTATTTTTACATCTGCATTATCAAGCTTCCCAGAATTTACTGATGCCGACATGCCATCAATGATTATATGGTAATAGAGAAATCCATCTTCATCCGCAATCTCTTTCGGAGATTCTGCTATGGATTCAGATACACTAAACCTTAATCCATATTCTCCATGAGCTTTTACGATACTTTTAAGCACCTCATCTGCTTTTATGATCCATGATTCACTTAAGAATTGTACTTTTTCCATACTTAATCTTCTATTTTGAGTCGAGGAGGCCTCGCTTTAACTGCCTCTTCGTTAACATCCATACCCCATCCTGGTTTATCATTAAGAATCAGCTCACCATTCTCTATCACTAAAGGTTCTGTAAAAAAATCTGACATCCAAGGAACTTCATCAACATCTATTTCCATTAACTGTAGATTTGGAATTACTGCTGAATAGTGACCGTGAATCATCGAGCAAAGATGGGAGGTATAATTGTGAGGAGAAACATTTAGATCAAATACATCTGCAAGAGAAGCGATTTTTTGAGCCTCTAAAAATCCGTTCCACGCGACATCAACTAGCGGTATGTCGATAGCATGATTTGTAAAAAAATGTTTATAGTTTCTTGCTGTACAAATAAATTCACTTCCACCAATTGTGGTTCGAGTTTTTTTTCTGATATCACGCATCACTGTGGGATCAAATAGATCTATCTCTAGCCAACGTAAATTTATCTCTTCAAGAGCCTGAGCTATTCTTATAACACCATTGGCTTTAAAGTTAGAATTTAGGTCTAAGATTAAATCAAAATCTTTGCCCACAGCCTCTCTTAAAGCGTTCATTTGATCAACAATATAATTTAACATCTTAGGTTCAAGATTTAGCTCCGGACCACCTGCATGAACACCATAGGCGGGATAAAAGGATTTACCTCCTTCCTCATCAAAATATACAATTTTTGTCTTTAGTGCCTTGTATCCATCTTTTTTAACCTCAAGAGCATGATCGGTATAGTTTTTTTGAGAGTGGATCGCTGGTTCTTCAACTATCTTAGAGTATGGAGGTAGTCGGTTACTTCCAAAATGAGACCAGTAGAGAGGAATTTTTGTCCGGATGGGGCCACCAAACAGTCTATAGACCGGCACATTTAGATCTTTTGCCACAATATCTACTAAACAATTCTGAATTGCCCCTAATGCTTGTTGATTTAATCCAGACTGAGATTGCCTAATGCCTGTAATAAGATTGGAATTAATTTTTTCAATTTCCCTTGGGTCTTTTCCTATAAGCCCTTTCATCATAGATTTTATTAATGAATCTAAGCCCATTCGTTTATTTAATTCAAATCCTACAAACTCAGACCAACCTACTAGATTGGTATCTGTTTCAATTTTCAAGAAAGATAGGGATCTAAAACCTTGTCCTGTCGCATCGGCGTGTAGGGTTTCGAAATTTTTAATTTTCATTCAGTCTCACATTAGATATAGAAACTATACTAATATAATTTATAGAACTAAGTAAAAATTTATTTACTAATTAGATGGCATTAAGGAAAGATAGAGAAGACTTGATAGATTTACTTGAGTATATATTCTGCTTTTAGGACATTGATTAATCTGAATATTTCGTCCAGAGAATCGTTTGTTGTTTTCACTAAATCTTTTTCCCCTCCTGACTTGTGCCAGGAAAGAGTGTTATGAGTGCTTGTGGTATAAAGAAGATTGCCTATAATTTTAGGTAACAGGTCATCACTCTTATCCATAGATAGGTCCATAGCTATGTTTTCGGTTAATATTTCAATGGTTTCATTTGCTATAGCGTAAGTTAGCTGTTCAGAGTATTCATTACTCATCGTAATATCTATGGTTTCAAGAAAAAGGGCCCCTTTATCATATTCAGTTATCTCAGACGCTTTCTCTGTAACATAACTTTTCCACTCATTTAAGGTATCTGAATGGCGGTTCTTCATTCTGTTTCTTAAAGTTTCACATGAAGATGTTGCTGCTAGATCAAATTTCGTAGGAAAGTGTTTATAGAGTGTTTGGACATGAATACCCGCCTCATTTGCAACAGCTTGCATAGTCATATTTTTATAACCATCTCTTGATATCAGTTTATCGCAAGTAGAAATCAGGACTGCTCTAGTATTAGATCTTTTTTTCTCTCTTAATGGATAGATAGTTTTGATTTCGCTAGATTTGCTCATTGGGTAAAAAACATTCTACTATGAATAAAATATAGTTTCATAAAGAGTTGTGCTATTCATAATATTTGTGTAAGTTATTTAAGTATAGAAACTATATAAATGTATTTTATATTATTTAAATAATAATTAGTAACTTTGGAGAGTTAACTTTAGGGGAGTAAGAATGATGCTAATATTAGGACGGTTTTCAATTTTATTGGGTATATTTATATTAACTATACCTGTTTTCGCAGCAGAAACTTCGGAAAGCGATTCCGATGACTCAGTAGATGAAATAATAGTTACTGCTACTTATCGAGAAACGAGTTTGATGGACACAGCAGTATCTATGACTGTTATTTCTGATGATGTCGCAGAAAATATGGGGGCACAAAGCATGGAAGGTCTCCATACCGCTGTTCCTGGGTTAACAATGACTGGTAGTGCAAATGGTACAAATAGATACTCTATTAGAGGCATCTCGTCTCAATCTGGAGAAAATGTCTATCAGTTAACAGGAGCTTCTGTTGGAGTTTATCTGGATAATGTCCCGGTTACCTCTGCTATGGGCCCTAATAGACAATCGAACGGTGTTCTTTTTGATATTGACAGGGTGGAAGTTCTAAAAGGCCCTCAAGGCACTCTGTTTGGAGAGGGTTCACAAGGCGGAACAATTAGATTCATATACAATCAACCAGATTTTTCAGGATTTGATTATGCTTTTAATACATCTGTAGCTTCTATGGATGAGGCAGACGATATGGCTGGGAGAATAGATTTCATGGTGAATGCACCTCTGAGTGATAATGCTGCATTAAGGCTTACTGGCTGGACGTCCGCAACTCCTGGATTTATCGATAATTTCAATCCCGTTGAGGAAGATATAAACTCTTCAGAATCCAATGGTGTAAGGGCAACATTACTTTATGAGATAGATGAAACACTATCATTGACTGCAACTTATCATCATAGCACCCAAGAGTCTGATGGAGCGGAAAGTACAACTGAGGCATTTGTTTCTAATGCTGTCAGATACCCTGGCGTTATACCAATGTCTGAAGACGCAACTGATATATTTAGCTTAGTTATAGAGAAGGATTTAGGTTGGGCACAATTTACTTCAATTTCTTCTTCTACTGAACGAGAACTCAGCGAGATTCAGGAAGGACCTGCATCAACATTGGCTGTTTTTGATTTTTACTATAATGGATCAAGTGCACCAGGAACTGCAGATCATCCTTACTGTGCTGCAGGAGCTGCTTTTGGCCTATGCCCTGGATTTCCAGGTCTTTTTAATCTTACTTTAGGTGCAGGCACTACAATAGGTGATGGATATAATCTTCAAGCAGCCAATAGTTACAATGACTATATAAGTGAAAGAAAAACTCAAGAGTTCAGGCTAGTTTCCTCTGCAGATGAAAGATTGAGATGGACAGTAGGGGCTTTCTGGAAAGATAGTGAAGAAGATATCAAATCACAGCAAAAGGCAGCCTACTATCCTGGCAGAGAGACTGTTGTCAAACCTTTAATGGACCCTTTATGGGTAGTTCCAGCAAATACTCATGTTGACTCCTTAGAGGAAACAGCATTTTTTGGTGAATTGAGTTACGACATTATGAATAACTTGGAGGCAACAGTAGGATTTAGGACTTCTGATTTAGAGCAATCTTTTACAACATCGACAGTGGGCACAGATGATTCGCCAACATCAGAAAAATTTGTATTATCTTGGACAGCTTCTGATGATTTATTGATCTACGGAAGTTATGCAAGTGGTTTCAGAATAGGTAACTTTGATAATGGACTGCTAAATTCTATTCAGCAATACGAAGGCTTTGCCGGCACTGGACCGACTACTGATGCTTTGAGACAGTCCTTACTTTTTGAAGGTGATGAACTTGAAAATGTTGAGTTAGGAGTTAAAACTACATTAATGGATGGAAGAGTTATGATTCAGGCTTCAGTTTATCAGATGGATTGGAATGACATGATTCAATTAGTGGCCAACCCTTTAAACCCTGGTCAATTTTATAATGATAATAGTGGTGGAGCTGAAATAGATGGGGGTGAACTCGATATAACGGCCTATGTTACTGATCGCCTGACTATGAGATTAGCAGCTGACTATAACGATTCTGAAGTCTTATCAGCAGACGGAGCATCTTTTACAGAATTAGCTTATGCGCCAAATGACAGTATTTATGTTTCGATGGACTATTCATTCCCAACGAGCAATCCTTGGTCTATTGACTTACATTTGGACTTTTCTGAAGTTGCTAAGCAATACTCTGATGTTGCAAATACAGTAGTCATTCCTAAATACAATCTATTAAATGGTAGGGTTACCCTTCGTAGTCCAGATCAGAAGTGGAGGGTTGCAATGTTCTCAACCAATTTGGCTGGAAAAGAGATAGAGAGAGGCAAAGATACGCTTGGAAACCTCTACTGGTTTGATCCAAAACAAATTGGTCTTGAGTTTGGTTATAACTATTAAATAGAGATACTTTATGCCAGAAGCTAAAGAAAAAATGGATAAAAGAGAGCCTATAGTTGTTCCGCCTATAGATAATCTACTTTATGACACTAATCCTCCTGAAGCAATTTCAGATGAACTTAGACCAGTGCTCGAAGATCTTGGTTTAATTGATGTTTGTCACAAGCTTGCAAAAGATGGGTGGGCTGTTATTGAAGATGCTGCTTCACCTGAATTTAATGAACGTCTTAGGAATGCAATTATAGATTCTGTAGATGGACTAGATACTGTAGCGGCATCTCCAGCCAAGGCTGCTGGGAAAAATATGAATCTTAGAGAAGATCCAGTATTTGGTGAAGCAGCTCTCAATCAAAAAATCTTAGCCGTTGCTGAATTTTCAGTTGGCAGAGGCTTCCTCTTTAGTCAAATGACAACTTCTGTGAAGTGTCAGGGAGCAAAAGGCATAGCATTGCACTGTGATAATAATTGGCTACCTGCACCATTTCCGGAGCATAATATGATCACTACTTTTTGTTGGGCTTGTGATGATTTTAATGAAGAAAATGGAGCAACTTCTGTCATCCCCGGAACGCAACTTCTCAAAAGACATCCTAATGAAGAAGAATCTGATAATCTTGAAGGTTCTGTTGCCATAGAGTGTTCTGCAGGTTCGATTGCACTTTGGGATGGTAATGTATGGCATGCTGCTTATGATCGAGACGCTCCTGGCGCAAGAGTAGTAGCCCATATGAGTTATAGCCGTCTAGCAATGAGACCTGTGGAGGATTACTCGAATGAAGCTGATATGTTAATTGAAAGACATGGAGGCAGAATGGCACAACTGCTGGGGAAGGAAGACGCACTTTTTGAATCTGAAGGGTTTGGATATGCACAGATGATTCCTACCTTCAATAACGCAAAGCGTTAGTAATCAAAAGGATATTTAATAACGCTTTAGATTTTTTATAGTTAGACATATGGAAATAAACGGACACTGTGACGAAAAATTTTCTTCTGTTTTAGAAGCTTTTGAAGATAATTTTCAGAATCATGATGAAGTTGGAGCTTCTTTTGCTGCAACAGTAGAAGGTGAAATGGTTGTGGATATATGGGCGGGTCATCTTGAAAGAGAGAAAAATAATGCATGGAATGAAGACACAATAGTCTCAACTGCATCCATCACAAAAACTATGGCAGCTATTAGTGCTTTAATTCTAGCTGACAAGGGTGAATTAGACCTTGATGCTCCTGTCGTGAATTATTGGCCTGAATTTGGTGTTAAGGGTAAAGAACATGTCTTAGTGAAGCATTTTTTATGTCATTCAGCAGGCCTTCCAGGTTTGAGTAAACAATATAAATTAAAAGAAATGACAGATTGGGATTTAATGTGTTCTGATTTAGCTAATCAGGAATTGTGGTGGAATTCTGGAGAAAAATGTGGCTATCACACTATGACTTCAGGATTTCTCATAGGAGAAGTAATCAGAAGAGTTTCTGGAAGGACTGTAGGGGCTTACTTTAATGACGAAGTTTCTTCAAAACTCGATGCTGATTTCTATATAGGCACTCCTGAAGAACATCATCATAGAGTGGGTAATATGATTCCACCCAATGCCGGCGATATGGAATCTATAGAAGAGTTAAACCATCATTTAGATTTTACCCCTGGCTCTGTGAATATGAGGGTTATGGAAAACTACGACTTTGAGGAAGATCACCAAGCAATTATGGCTACGCCTGAATGGTGGAAGGCCGAAATCCCTGCGGGCAATGGAATGGGAAATGCTCGAGGAGTAGTTAGAGCTCAAACAGCAATAGCGAATCAGGGTAAAGCTTTTGGAGTACAGCTTATTTCAAATGAAATATGTAAAAGAGCAAATGAAGTGCAAATTTCAGGCATCGATGAATTAATAGGAATTCCTATGACGTATTGCATGGGTTATGCCCAAAGAGATGAACCCTTTAGTGTTTTTGGAGACCCAAAGACAACTATCCATTGGGGTGGTAATGGAGGGTCTTCAGTTATTATCGATATGGAAGCCCACCTTTGTTTCTCATATGTTATGAATAGAATGTCAGGTCAAATGCTAGGGGATAAACGAGCCGATAATCTTGGGTATGCTTTGTATGCTGGCCTGAAAGATTAATGAAAAGAATATGGATAACCAAGTTTACACGGAAGAAAAACTTAAAGAGGTAAGAAAGAAATATCTCGAGGAAAGAGATAAGCGACTTAGAGAAGATGCTAACCAACAATGGAAGGAAACCTCAGGTGATTTTTCATATTTTGTGGAAGATCCATACATAGATCAAAAGGAATCAAGAGAGCCTCTTCAGACTAAACATCAGATTGTAATAATAGGAGCTGGGTTTGGCGGCATGCTTGCCGCTGTAAGACTCGTTGAGGCAGGTTTTGATGATATTTTAATCATAGAGAAAGCAGGAGGTTTTGGTGGAACCTGGTATTGGAATCGATACCCTGGGGCTTATTGTGATGTTGAATCATACGTATATTTACCAATGCTTGAAGAGACGGGTTTCATTCCAAAAGAGAAATATACAAATGCTTCAGAATGCTTGGAATATTGCAATATCTTAGCTAAAAAATATGGACTGTTTGAGAAAGTAATCTTTCAAACAGAAGTTGTTTCCAACAAGTGGGTAGAAGAAAAAAACGAATGGTTAGTTGAAACAGATAAACAAGACGCAATTTCAGCACAATTTGTTGTTCATTCTAATGGACCCCTCAATAGACCAAAACTTCCAGGAATTAACGGCATAAATGATTTTAAAGGGCACACATTTCATACGAGTAGGTGGGATTATGAATATACTGGAGGGAGTCATTCAGGCGATTTATCTAATCTAAAGGATAAACGTGTAGGTGTAATTGGAACAGGAGCAACAGCTATTCAGTGCATACCTCATCTTGGTTCCTCCGCTAAAGAGCTTTATGTATTTCAAAGAACACCTTCTGCAGTAGATATAAGAAATAACCGCATAACTGATGCTAATTGGCTCCAGAACCAAGAATCTGGATGGCAAGCAAAACGAAGAAGGAATTATGAATCGATCATTAGCGGGCTACCTGTCGAAGAAGATCTTGTTGATGATGGATGGACAGATGCATTCAAAGATTTATTTGCATTTATGCAAGATTCTGACCTTTTGAAGGCAGGTGTGGAGGGTATAGGCAAGGCCATGGAAATAGCCGACTTAAAGAAGATGGAAAAAATTAGAAAGCTAGCTTCTGATCTTTTGGAAGATCAAGAAACAGCTGAAAATCTAAAACCTTATTATAGATGGCTTTGCAAAAGACCTTGTTTCAATGATGACTATTTAAAAACATATAATTTATCCAATGCCCACCTTATAGACACTAATGGTAATGGAGTAGATAAGATAACCTCAAACGGAATAGTCGCAAATGGAATTGAATATGAAGTTGATTGCATAGTTTTTGCAACAGGTTTCGAAGTAGGCACTGACTACTCACGAAGAGCTGGCTACGATATTTTAGGGAGAGATGGACTCAATATAGAAGAAAAATTTAGTATGACAAAAGGTTATGAATCACTTTTTGGTTTACACGCTAAAGAATTTCCCAATGCATTCTTTTTTGGTATCGGACAAACAGGTTTTTCTTCAACCTATACTTACGCTTTGGATGAACAAGCAATTCATTTAGCTTATGTATTATCAAAGGCTAGAGAAAAATGCGCAATAACAGTAGAACCAGTTCAAGAATCTATAGATGAATGGGTTCAAACAATAATCGAAAAAGCACGTATTTCTAAAGAATTTCAAGAGCAATGCACACCTGGGTACTACAACTTAGAGGGTGCCGTGAATCAACTACCACAGAATAATACTTATGGCGGAGGTCCAATTGAATTTTTTGATCTTATGGAAGAGTGGAGAAGTGAAGGTAGCCTAAAAGGGCTTGAGCTCAAATAAAAGTTTAATTCTTAATTTCCCCAAGTTAAGAAGCTTGTTTACACCCCTTAGGCAAGCGTAAAAGGACCAGAAGAATCTGGTCCTTTTATTTAACTTTATATCTTAAGACTCTTACGATTGTTGGCCTTATATGCAAAAGTCTTTATAAGTCTTACTGATGTCGCAGCACTTGACCTGCACGTGCTCCTGTAGGTTCTCCATTTAATACATTAACTTGGCCATTGACGATTGTTGCTTTAAAGCCACGTGACTTTTGGATGTATCGCGGTGCATCCCCAGGAAAGTCATTTACTAGTAGAGGTTGTAGTTCATTTACCTCTTCAGGGTTGAATACATTAATGTCTGCCTTCATTCCTTCTTTTAGAATACCTCTATCACTGAGGCCAACCACTGCTGCCGGATCTGCTGTCATTCTTTTGATAGCTTGAGGAAGTGTGAATACACCTTTCTCACGTACATAATGAGAGAGTATGAAGCTAGCCCAGCCTCCATCCATAATTTGAGAGACATGCGCGCCGACATCGCCAAGTCCAGGAATTAGATTTTCGCTGGCGAAGAGATCTCCTTGCTCCTTCAGGTTACCACCAAACATACGCCAGTTGAAAAGACCACGTCCATTACTGTCTCTTGATAGGCGCAAGATAGTTTCAGACCAGTGTTCTCCAGCAGATTTCGATAACTCGATAAGATTCTGAGCTGAGTTATGGTCGGGCGTCTCGTCGAGGCCTAGAAAGTAGACTTTTTGGAGTGGAATACCACAAGATTTAGGTTCGCGGGCTTCAGTTACTAAAGCATTACAGAAGGTCTCATCATTTATGGCTTCCAATCTTCCTTCAAAATCTTTTGCTCGTAATTCGTCCCATGTCAGACCTTCAATAGGTAAGCCTGATTGTAAACCAAACATATAGCCAGATCCGCGAGTATGGCTGATGCCGGTGATATTACGTCCATCTAAGTTCATTGCGTCAAGATTTGTTGCAGCTTGAGTTCCAGAACCCTCTTCACCTGAACAACCATAACTAAATAAGACTCTACTACCTTCTGTTTCAGCAATGGATCTCATTACCTCGGCATCTGCGCCAACGAGTTGCATTAAACCATCTCTAGGTCCAACAACCTTTGCAATCTCTACAAGTTCAGCACATTCGGCATAGGTCCCTGGAATTGCACGACCATCCGGAGCCTTATGCGGTTCGTAACGATTGGTTGAGAATCCAACTGCACCATCTTTCATTGCTTTTTCTACGATATCAGCCATCTGCTGTTTTTCAGACTCAGTTGCCTGCTCATCAAAAGATCGGTCACCCATCACATAATAGCGAATAGCAGAATGACCCACGAGACCAGCAACATTCAGTGAAGGTTTTAGCTCTTCCAACGTGTCTAGATATTCTCCATAATGTTCCCAGTTCCAAGAAAGTCCTGAAAGAATTGCCTGTTTCGGAATGTCTTCCACCGTTTCCATCATGCCAGCGAGAATTTCGACATCTTGAGGCTTGCAAGGGGCGAAGGTGAGGCCGCAGTTTCCAATCAAAGCTGTCGTGACACCATGCCAGCAAATAGGTGTCATTTCAGGATCCCAGCCAATCTGAGCATCCAGATGAGTATGTATATCAACAAAACCAGGTGAAACAGTCATGCCTTCAGCGTCTATAACCTCAGCCGCGTCACCATTGACCTCGCCAATGTTAGTTATAACCCCATCTTTGATTGAAATATCTCCAGAGTATGCATCAGAGCCAGTTCCATCAATGATATTACCGTTTTTGATTATTAAATCATGTTCCATAAATTTCTCCCCAAAGAAATAAGTATATAACTTCGTTTAATAAATAAACCATCAAAAAAAGAAATAAAAAAATATCTACTTTAATGACTTATATTTCTTATATAAAAGTTTAGATATCCAACCCGCTATCAAAGGCACTATAGTCACTTGAGTGATAACTAAGAAACCCACAACACCTTCAGTACTTAGTGATAAGAACATGTCTTGTATATTAACCCGCACACCTTCACTAAATATAGATCCAATCATCGCCAATATTCCAACTAAAATATATAAGGCAGCATAAAGTCCTGTAATTATGCATCCCAAAAGCATAAATATTTTTTTCATGACTTTAGTATACCTAAAGTGGGCTAGACAGGATTTGAACCTGTGACCTTCTGCTCCGGAGGCAGACGCTCTATCCTAGCTGAGCTACTAGCCCTTTTATTGATTATATATCGATCTCAATATCTATTTTATTAATCTACTAGCCCTGATATCATCCACACCGTCAAAACATGGAGTAAGTATGGCAAGTAATACTTGGCAATCAATAAACTGGAAAGATCCTTTTCTACTAGAACAGCAGCTATCAGATGATCAAAGAATGATTAGAGATACTGCCCATCAGTTCGCACAAGAAAAGCTTTTACCTAGAGTAAGAGATGCGTTTAGAAAGGAAGAGACTGACCCCAATATCTTTAAAGAAATGGGCGCAGTAGGTCTGCTAGGGTCTACTATTCAAGGTT